>ENA-OZEV01000071-OZEV01000071.1-human-gut-metagenome-genome-assembly--contig:-NODE-71-length-41439-cov-6.701865_pt1 | contig 41439 bp, 68 predicted proteins | sample MGYA00244613_ERZ653624 | MGnify/ENA primary metagenome ERZ653624 (study PRJEB26926, sample SAMN06164936) | human gut metagenome | biome: ENVO:00009003; feature: ENVO:2100002; material: ENVO:00002003...
GGCAGATTTGCCGCTGCCGGATTCTCCCAAAATCAAAACTGGGATACCAATAAGTCAGCCCCCCTTATCTGATTCTCAGGCTTTCGCCGCGATCTCCAAGAACGGCAAATGGAAGTTGGTTCCCCTGATTCAGATACTCCCGGATTTTGGCAAGATCAGGCGTTCCAGGCTTGAGCCATGCCGCCGGAACATCGTCCAGCAGCTCCACAGGCTGAGCACCGCCGTTTTTCTGAATATTGAAAGAGAATAGCGCCGTCTTGAATTTCGTCCGGCCTGTAGCCTTCATGGTATCGAAAAGACGCTGTTTCAACGCCTTTTGGCGATTGCTGATAGAGGTTTTCCGCTCCTGTAAGCGCTTGATTTCAGTATCGATCTGGGCGGTATCCCCGTCCATGCTCTTGATGATCTTTGCGTAGCTATCGGCCTTGGTATCCATATCGGCCTCTATCATCTCGATGGTATCGAATACGGCCTCTTCCGGAATTTCCGGGTCGAGGAGCATTTCAAATACGTTCTGCCATTCCTTGCTCATTTCGTACAAAGTTATCATGTTGACTTTCCTTTCCCAATTTGATATACTGTGCATATGGGTAGATGATGAATGTCTCTGTATCGCCGTCCCCGGTGCTGTAACATCGGGGGCGGCTTTTTGTTAAAGAACAACCACGACGTGCCCGCTCTGAATTTCGGATTCCAGCGCCTTTTCCAAGTATTTCTTTACCGTATTCCGGGCGGAAAGCTTCCACATGCCTCCGTCGGCTTCAATGAAAGAAATGTTTCTTTCGTTGATACGAATAAGAAATTGAGATTCCGGCTGCTCAACCTCCTGGAACGTGCGGTAAGGCCGTAGCTTGATAATTGGTCGGATGGACGCATTGGATTGAAGGTCGATGCCCTTCTTGGTGACAACGCTGGTAGCAATGCCATTGTCGTTGTACGTGACTTTGCTCCCAGTGGTGATATCGGATAGCAGTTTCAAGGCATACTCCGTATCCGCCGTGGGCTGGAATCTTGTGCGCAGAGCGATCAATGCTTCTTCAAACGGCAAGGATACCTTCTCATTCCAGCCGGGAACGTCGGTCGCATTGGCAGTATACGGGTACTCGCGGTTGTTACGCAGCTCCGCGGATGGGTGGGTGAAGCACTTTACCGTTTTGTGATCGGGAACCGTGATATAAACGGTGCTGTACCTCTGTACCGCCTCCGTTTTTACAAACGCTACCATGGCGTCGAGGCTGGAAAGCTGGATATTATCTACAATTTCCAGATCAGGCTTCACCTCGGTATAGCTACCTTCTGCGTCCGCAATGAAATCATGGTTTCCGGACGTGAACAGGTGTGGCGCACATAGTTCCTGAATTTTTTCGATTGCTTCTTTCAACATTGTTTTTTTCCTCCTATCAGGCCATTTTGATTATTTTCAGAGACGCGGGGGCTTCCTGCTCTTCTCCGTCCATGGACATCTGCCCTGGAACCTGGGGCACCATTTCGACAACTTGACACTCTCCGGTGCTGTCATCCCCAGCAACCCAAAGGGTTGTTCTCGCGGGCGTAGTAGGCGCAAGTGCTGATTTTACCGCAACGCTGACACCGATGTTCTGCCGATCATCGTCCGGTGTAAACTCGATTGTGAGCGTCAGCTTTCGTTTCTGCGTCGGTTTGGTGTTGGGGTCAAGGATATTATCAATGACTTTCGCCATCTCCAAATCCACGCGCTCCTGAAACGCGCCCCTTGCCATCTGCAAAATTGATTTTGGATCGTACATTAGAAATCCTCCTGTTTTTAAGATGTGTATCCTTTATCGTCCTCTGATGCACCGTCCGATACCGGCACCCATCAGGATAGCGCACACCCACATAGCCGGGACTGCCGCCTTGTCTGCCAGCAAATCCGCCTGCTGCCACCAGAAAAGCACCAGATTCAGCCCCGCATATGGGAGAACACGGAAAACGCATTCCTTGATATTGAACGGCTTCCGGTTCTCCGGCACCGGCTCCCACCGGGCATCCTCGGGTGTATTCCTGCTTGCCATATCATCACCCCCTAACCGCATGATTTCGGTGGACTACATCGAAAAGCTCCGCGTTCTCATCGTCGAACGCCTTGCGTTCCTTCGATTCCAGCAAAAGGGATTCCCGCAGATGCTCATTTTCCCGGCGCAACCGGCGGTTCATCTCCGCCATGGTGCGAAGCTGGGCAACCTCGTTCGGCATCATTTGGATTTCTCCTTGTAGGGGCGAACCTCACTCAAGTGAAGCTGCTGGATTAAGCCACGTTTATTACAAAAATCGCAATCTCCATCCAGCAATATTTTTCGTAGCGTAACAACGTCACCGATATTGAATCCATGTTCATACATGCCGCCCTTTACCGCGACAACGAACTTGTCCCCAATCTTCGGCTCTCTCTTTTCCGGATTGTCCTCCTTGCGCTTCTTCTCAAACAGCCGCCCAACGGCGGCCTTTGCGCCCTCCGCTCTGCTGTAGGTATCCTTCGGATTGCACCGGGCTTCTGCGGTCTTCACGTCCCGCCCGCCCCGTTTCAGCGTGGCCGTGGTAATCATCCCGTCAAAGCGGAGTTCAACGGTGTAGGGTTTCCGCGCAGGCTCCGCAAGGCCAGCGATCATGTCTTCGTACCAGTACCAACGGCGGAAAGGATCATCGCTATCCGCCTCCATGTAATAGTAAACTCCTATACGGTTGATCCCGGATTCTATGATCGTCATGGTCTTTCCCAGATACTTGTCCATATAAGGGTTCCAGCACTGCTGCGGCCTCTTGCTCACAATCCGCACCTTATCCCCAACTTTGTATTTCGCCATAAATAACTCCTTTCAATTTCGGCATTCTGCCGTAGATTTCAAATCCATGCTTTTCCAAGCTGTGCTGTGCTGAGCCATTGCGTAGGATTTCGATGCTTTGCCATGCCGCTACGATGCTTATCATTGCTGTTCATTGCCGAGCCATTGCGTCGCTTTTCGTTGCTTGGCCACGCCTCTGCAACGCATCTCATATCTAAGCCATTGCTAAGCGAGGCCAATCCACGCTATGCCCTTGCGCCTTAAATCAGCTCGTATGTATAGCGTCCCTTCCCACTGTTTCGCCACTGGCCGATACCCCGAAGCTTGCCGTACTCCAGGCATTCCAGTGCCAGATCGTGCATGTCCTTGGTCAGGCAATCGATCTGAATCTCAATGGAAGTCCCTGCCGGTGCTGTCTCGCTGCTGGAAAGGGCAATCCGCTCACCCTGCGCCGTGGATGCCCGGAGGGGGCGCTCACACACGCCAATCTCGCCGCCGTTCAGGTCCAGGGGAATCTTTCGGGGGGAGACAAACAGGAGGCCGTCGATTTCCTTTTTGTATGCCTTGATCTTGCTGGCCTTTGTGCCGGGAACCTTCCGAAGAACGCCGCAGGAATCCTTGAAAAAGCCCTTGATCTGGTAGTCATACAGGAACGGCTGCCCGTTCTCGTCCCGGGGGAATACCGTCATGGATTTCTCCATCATGCCGTCCACGCCGATTGCGGCGACTTCCTCTTCCATGCTCTCGGCGTCGGGAGCCTTGGAAGCGATGAACTCCCGGTGCAGCTCCTTATTTCCGCTGCACGTACCCAGAAGTTCCTCAAAAAATGTGATTCTTGCCTTGATTTTGCTGATTTCCATTTGACTTTTTTCCTTTCTTTTGGTAAAATAAAGATGATTTCCATTGACTGCCGCTCTCGGGTGTTCCGCACGCCCGGGGGCGGTTTTCTCGTTGCAACGCGCACCATATCAGTGCCCTTGCCCAGCTGTGCTTCCCCTTGCCTCTGCTCTGCCTTGCTTTGTTGTCCCTATCGGTGCCCTTGCTGTGCGTGCCCTCGCCTAGCGATTCTATGCAATGCCCTTGCGACGCTGTGCGCTGCGCCGCTGAGCCGATCATAGCCCTTGCTCAGCCACTCGGTGCCAAGCCGCGGCTTCACCTCCCCGTGCTATCCTCGCCTTTGCAGCGCCTACCACTGCTCAGCCTCGCTACGCCACCGCGTGGCTGATCACTGCAATTCCCTCGCAAACGCCCGTATCTCCTTCTCAGAGTACCCCAGGGTTTTCAGAATCACCGCCGGGTTGGGGTGGAGGGTGGTCACCAGCTTTTTCAGGACGCTTACCCGCATTTCGGTTTTGCCCTTCCGATAGTTCCGAAGGGTCTGATGGTCTACCCCGGTTTTTTCTTCTAGCGCTACAGCGTTATCGCTCTGAATCCCCGCCAGGGGACAGCAGCGGTCGATTTCCTTCCAGAAATCCTCCACTGCGTAGCGCTCGGCATACTGCCGGATTCTAGGCATTGTCTTTCCCCTCGCTCTCTTTATCTGCGGGCTTTACCTTGGGGGCAAGGATATTCGCCATATCCACCAGCCCCTCAACGTAGTCCTGGCCTTTTACAGCCGCGATATTCTCAAGAACGGTTACGATTTTCTCAGGCATTTTCATTTCCTCCTTTACTAAATTTTTCATTCAAGCTGAATGCCAGCTCCCCGATATTTTCTTCACCGTCAAGCCCCGTCGAGCAATTTCCGGGTGGTCGTGCCTTTTACATGGGGATGGATACCCAGAACCATAAAAACGGGTGCGCTCATCTTGTCACGGTGTTGCCCTGCCATCATCAGGCCAGGTGGGGCGGTTCCTGGCGACGGCCCGGGGGCCGTTTCGGCTATGTCAATTCTGTTCCGCTTCCTCCTTCCATGGCCTTCCGGGAGATTTTTTCCAGTTCATCATAAATGGCGACCAGCTTCATCTGGATTTCCGCCATCTCCCAGTCGTTCTGGGCATAATTTTCACGCCCCTCTGGCAGCAGCAGTTTGATTGTGCGCTTGGCGTTCCTAACGGCGCTTTTCGCAATAAAGATTTCGTTTTTAGTCATTTTCATTTCCTTTCTGTGTTGGGCGGGTTGCCCCGCGTGGTCTGGTTTGCTAGGATTGCTTGCTGCTAAAAATTTTTGAAAAATGTTTACCCAAGCCCCTTGAAAACTTTCTTAAACTGAGTTAAAATTGTTCCGTGCCTACTGGCATAGGAAGGAGTGGTCGCCGTGACCAAACTTTTGACTTTGCCTGCTCCCGTCTGCATGGGCTGAGCGGCTGATTCCGGCGGAGGCCTCAGAGAAGAGGGAAACAAACACACGCTGATGTGACAAGCAATCACATCCCACCGGGTTCAGCGCTCCATGTAGTCTGCCAGCAATACGGCATTTGCGGAACCAAAACCGCAAAAGTGGCGGAGTTCCTCAAGAAGTTTGGGGTGCTGTCTCAGGCGGTGAAAGCCTGCAAGGGGCATAGGGTAAACAAATTTGGTAGCAAATCGGTGGGAACAGCACTCCTGCCGATTTGCTGTCTGTTGAAGTTCTTCTTCAACTGTGTCTTAAGTATACATCAACTCCGTCTAAATGTCAAGCCCTATTTTAAGACTTTTTTGGACTGAGTTGAAAATAGTTCTTGATTTTAACTAGAACCTGTGGTATAGTTATGGCAAGAGGAAAGGGGGTGGTATTATGGATACAATCGCAAGCAGAATTATAGAGGTATGCGCAAAATGTGCCGATGGGAATATGAGCGCGTTCGCGCGAGAGATTGGAGTTACCCCGGCATACATCTCTAAATTGAAGAATGAACCAGATCGAATGCCGAGTGACCGCACGATCTCCGATATCTGCCGCATCTTTGCCATCCGGGAGGAATGGCTGAGAACAGGCAGTGGAGAAATGCAGCCGCCGATGACCAAAGAGGAAGAAATAGCCCAGCTTGTGAACGGAGCCATTAACGGTTCCAGCGAGTTCAAGCGGGCAGTTATCAAGATGATTTGCTCCCGGACGGACAGCGAGCTGGAAGCCCTGGAGGCCGCGCTCCGAAGCGTATACGAAAATCTATAAAAAGAGCCGGGGCGCTTACCTGAAACGCCCCGGCTCTATGTACATTCGCTATTTTAAGAATCCACGCACAAACCCCCGCACCTGATAAAGATAGCCCAACGGCAGCGCCCGCAATTGCTCCACAATCCACGCAATAATTTCTTCCCTGGTCTCCATATTTTGTCCCTCCATTGTGTATTTATAAACGTTTGTTTGATTACATAGCGTATAATAGCACGTCATGTGTCCAATAAACCGGACTTATTAGGAAATTGCACAAAAATTTTTCTTTTCGTTGAAATTATTTTCCGAACGTGGTATTATTTTATTGTAGAATTTTATGGAAAGAGGTATCCACTATGAAAAAATCGATTGCTTTTCTGATTTGCATATCCCTGTTTCTAACGGGGTGCGGTGCGCCCACGGCTGAGACGCAGCCAGAGACCACGGAGGCCACGCCTACAACGGTAGCCACGGAAGCACCCACCGAAGCGGAAACGGAAGCGCCCACGGAAGCGGTCGCCGCCGAAGAGGGAACCATTGCGGAAACCGTGGTGTATGACGATGGCACTTTCAAACTCACGGCGAAAGAAATTGACTATTCCGATGACTACAGCATCAAAATAAAAGTCCTTGCGGAAAATAACTCTGATAAAAACGTTTCTTTCACTGGAACTCAATTCTCAGTAAATGGAATCACAATGTATTGTGGATTACATGAAAATGTGGCTCCCGGCAAGAAATCAAACGGTTCCATTGATATTACCCGTGAAAATTTGGAAAAGTACGGAATTAAAAGTATCGCAACTGTAAAGGCGCAAGATGCCTATATATACAACAAAGATGATAAGAAGACAATTACAAGATTCCAGTTTTCCCTTGAAACTTCCATTTCTGACGGATATGTGCAGGAAATTGATAAGTCCGGCCAAACCATATATGATAAAGATGGCATAATTATAAAGTACCGTGGAATTGAAACGGACTGGACGGATAACGAAATTCTTTCATTCTATGTAGAAAATAGAACAGATTCCGATATCAATATTTTTTCCGATGACGTTTCTGTAAACGGATTCATGATTTATGGTAGCATGGTTGCGCACGCATACGCCGGGTGCGTAACGTATGACGGGCTTAGTTTCCTATCATCTGATTTAGAGGAAAACGATATCGATTCTATAGAGGAAGTTTCTTTTTCTTTGCACGCATCCGATAGCGAAACGAAGAAGCGGCTGTGGACTACAGATGAAATTACAGTCGGGCGGGTGCCGCAGCAAGACGCCACTCCCAATACCGAAGCCGCAACGCCGGCCACTGAGGCGCAAAACGAAGATACAATAAAAATCGGTAATTTGGTATTCCCCGTTGATAAAGATAGCACCATCAAAGAAGCGGGCGAAGGGCTTACAGATATAACATTGCCAGATGGAAACACTTATATTGGTATTTACGTGAGGCAATTCTCTGGGGATGAATCCGATATCATGCGGACATTTAAGCCCAAAACCCAGCATTCGGCGTGTGTAGAGGCTTTAGTTGGGAACAACGCCGCAGCAACCGACCATACAACCTGCAAAATCCTCGGCGCCACGATCAATCTTGATCTTGTCGCGTCGTCCGGCGGCCTTACGGGGATAATTGGAACATTTGATGATGGAGAATATATTTACACAATCATATATGCCTTTTCCGGTACGGGTTCTGCATCTTCGCGCGGCGAGCAATTTACAGAGTTTGCCAATGGCATCACCACGGAAAAAGAATCTCTGGAAATTACGTCCGTCAAGTGATGATTGCCCCGCCACCCGTGCCACAAGGTGGCGGGGCTTGCCGCCGGTAATGCCGTGTGTCCCTTGCCGGTTGCACCTTTACCATAGCCCCTACCACTATAAAAGTAAACGCGCAAATCGGACAATCCGTTTACACGGCGTAGATTTTGCGTGCCAAAATGAAAGGAGCGAGTTATTTTGCCCACGGAGGAACGTATTTTGGCGCTGCATGAGCAAAGCCTGACGTTGGTGGAAAAAATCAAGACCGCCAAGCAGCAGCAAGGCAAAACCGTTCAGCAGCTGGCCGACGAGACCGGGATACCGAGAACGACCCTAAACCGTTTCTTTGCCGGGACACTGATGAACCCGGGCTTCATGGATGTGTGCTCCCTATGCGCAAGCCTGGAATTATCCGCAGACGAGCTTATCGGGCTTTCCCCGCAGAAAAGCGACGATTCCGTTACCGTGGATTTTTTGCAGCTTGAACTCGATCACAAAGACGAAATGTTGCAAGAAAAGGACGCCGCAATATCCCGCCTTCTTGATCGGAGCCGGATACAGGAGGCGGGAATATCTGCCCGGGATACCAGAATCCGCAAGCAAAGCGACGCCCTTTCAGAAAAAGACAGTGCGCTTGCATCCGCACAAAGGGAAGATAAGCCCTTGATTTACGGGCAGTGCGCGTTAAACATTCTGCTGGCGGCGGTACTCATAATCTATATGGTGCTGGATGCCCGGAACACGGAAATGGGGCTGATTCGCTCCGAAAAGATTTCTGCGGTGATTTTATTCGGTGCGGCAGGAATCGCCGCTGTTTTTATGCTCACGGCATTTTTGATTTTCCACAAGCTTTTAAGTGGAGGTGAACGGGATGGCAAAAAGAAAAAAGGAGCCGGAAATCAGGCTCCCAAAAATTAAGCAGCTCCCCTCCGGGGCGTGGCACACACGTGTATACTTGGGCGGGCATCGAACATCAATTACACGTGATACTTATGAGGAATGTCTATCAGAATACCTTGCAGTCAAAAACGGCATTCTGGAAGCTCAGGAGCGGCCACAGGGGCAGCTTACGCTAGGCGAAGCAGTAGACGCATACATAGAGAATACCCGTGATTTAGTCCGCCGTGGTCGGCGCTCTCCGTCTACGGTATACGGCTATATCAGATATCGGGATAATACCTTTCAGCGGGCAATGGCATACAATATCTACACCACGCCGGACGCACGATGGCAGGCCGCTATAGACGATGAAAAGAAAATGGGCAGATCCCCGAAGTACATCAAGAATGCGTGGGGGCTAATGTCGGCGGCAATCAAAAAAGAAACCGGGAAGCAGCCGAAAGTCGTCCTTTTCGAGAAAGAGGACAACGAGCGGCCATTCCTAGAGCCTGACCAGATTGATATTTTTGTTGAGGCCGTAAAAGGTGATCCGGTGGAAATCCCGGCACTGCTTTGCTTATCCAGCTTACGCCGCTCTGAAATGTTGGCTCTGACGTGGGAGAATATCGATTTTGCAAACAGGGCAATTTATGTTCGTGGTGCAAAAGTCCGTGGTGAAGACGGGCTGAAGCTCAAGCCGCAGAACAAAACGAAAAAATCCCGTCGCCCCGTGCCTATGATTCCACCGCTTTACGATGCACTTACGGCCGCGCCGAAAGATACGGAATTTGTTGTAAACGCCGCGACATGTACGCTATTCAATCGCATCAACAAAATATGCCGGGAAAACAACTTGCCAGAGGTGGGGATGCACGGATTGCGGCACAGCTTCGCCTCGCTGGCCTACCATATGGGAATCCCGGAAATGATGGCGGCGGACATAGGCGGATGGAAAGACTTAGGGACGATGCGCAAAATTTACACGCACTTAGCGGAACGGGATATTGCCAAACGCTCGAAAGAGTTCACGGATTATTTCACGCCAGAGGCAATGAAAAACCGCAAAATTGGCAATGACACGGGAAATGAAAATTAAAAATTGCTAGTGCCGCAACATATTTACAAATTTATCATGTGGGTTCGAATCCCACTCTCTCCGCCACATCAAAAAAGCCCTAGAAACTTATTCTAGGGCTTTTTTATTGCTTTATCGGCTATATTCCCACGTTCTCCGAACTATTCTACTAGAAAATATTACCACAGTTTTTAATATTTTCCCGCGTGCGGTACGTTTTTAGGGCGAAAATTGGCAACGGATTGGCAACGGAATTTTGCCGCTCATTCTTTGAGCCGCCGCATAATCGCCGCGTATTCTTTGGGGTATATCAGCCGAATGCACTCCATGTGTTCGTCCATCACTTCTAACAGCCGTTTCATTCCCGCTGAATTTGCGGCAATTGCAAACTCGCTCCCGGATATTTCATCATTTTGTGGCGCAGGAGCGGAGGAATACAAGCTTGCGGGAGAAACATCAGCAGAGCGGGAATATTCCGGGAACAGGTGATCTAGAATGGTATAGCACGAGGCCATTAACTGGCATGTCGCCGCCGTCGGGCGCTTCACTGCTTTGCATTCTTCGATTGTTTCCAGTAAATCCCGCTCTGCCAACATTTTTTAATCCTCCATACAACGGACGGCCTTTTCCAGAGCCTCTCGCGTCCGGCTGTCCGGCGCTTCATCAATCATGCGCCGCAGCTTATCCACCATATCTTCCTTGGCGTCTGCGCGGCTGTAGCGCCCCATGCTATCGCGTTTACGGCCTCGATAGCTCACGCTGTCCCGGTAATCGGCTCTATAGCCATCCCGTCCATAGTTGCCCATGGCGTACCAGTCCCCGGCACTGCTGTATCCTTCACCCATCATAATCTTGTCCAGATTCTTCATGGTGTGCGTCAGCTTGTCCACGGTTTCCAGATCACCGGCGGACAGTTCGCCTTTTTCGGCGATTTCGTCCAGTTCCCGGCAAAGTGTATCTCTCAGCTGTTCCCAGTGCTTCATAATTTCACCTCCTAGGCCACGCGCTCAATCATCAGATTGGCGTTGGCAACATCGATTGCCTGCGCGGAGACATTGCGCACGGATAACGCTACGCAGCACCCACGGGGAACATCCACAAACGCGGAGGTCGCCACGTTGAATGCGTCTCCCACGGCGGCGGGTGTTGCCGTCGCCGTAGTGGCGGAAAGCGCCTCACCGCCCAGCGCCAGCGCTACGCTGATAGCCCCGGCGGTGCCACCGGTAGGCACGGAGATATTTCCCACGAAAAGCACGCGATACCGCGCAATTGGGGAACATCCGCTACAAACGCCCCGCAGGGTGACAAGGCCAGCCCCGTCACGGTGAACAACATACCCCCGGCTGCATCTCACCGGCGTATCGGTAAACAGCACGTTCTGTCCGGCCGCCACGGCCTGTACAGCGTTCGCAGTAAGTTCAACCGCCATGCTCTCCCCCCCTTACGCTACGTTTCCGCAGCCGCAGCCGTAGCCGTTACCGTAGCAGCAGTTAGGATTCTGCACCTGGTAGGCAGGCACAGGCCGGGGATTGTAATAGGCGAACTGGTCAGCTACGTAGCCCTTGATCGTCAGGTTCTGGGCATTCTGGCTCGCCGCCAGCTGCGCCATGAACAACTGCTGATTCTGATCGGCGATTTTCTGATCCTTTGCCGCCAGCTCCTGTGCGGTAAGCCGCTGGTCGATGGAGCGGAAACCACAGTTCATGGCATCGATGATATCACGGGTGGTGTTTTGGATGGTGTTCCGGGTGTCGCAGCTCTGGGTTGCCAGATTGTAGTTCACGCCCTGGATAGCGGCGCGGTTTTCGCAGCAGCACTCCTGATTTGCCATCTGCATCTGGAAAAGCTGCTGCATCAAGGCAGCCTGCTGATTGCACCGGGAAAGCTCCGCCGCCTGGAAACCGTTGCTGATATTCTGGTTCACGCCTGCAAACCCATTCAGCATACCGGTATTCATGGCATAGAAGCCGTCGCAGACACCGTTGTTCACGCCGTCAATTTTCCGCTCGATGTTGGAAAAATCGGACGCGAGAACATACCCGTCCACCACGCCAGCGCCGGAACCACGGCCGCCAAAGCCTCCGCCCCAGCCGTTGCCGCCCCAGCCGAAGAAACCGAAGATCAAGAAAATGATGATCCATGCAGACCAATCACCGCCCCAGCCTCCGCCATAGCCGCCGTTGTTGCCATCGGTGACAGCTCTGATATCAGCGGGGGTCATTTCACTTGCTGTAATACTCATTTTGTTCTCCTTTCAAAAGATGAAAAATATAACAAAATCTGGCCAGATTATTGTTTACCTTCTAGGCGCTCCGAAGCCGAACATGCCCCGGAATTGCTCAAACTGCCCCTGCATCTGCTGTGCCATTTGCTGGGCTTGGTTAAGCTGCTGCTGGTTTACACGCCCGCTCTGTACCAGCTGATTAAGCAGTTGCTGCGGGTCTTGCCCCCTCATCTGCTGCATAAATTGGGGGAATTGGAAAATCATCTGCATAGGATTAGGCATCATTGCGTTTTACCTCCGTTTTCTTGGTATCGCGTTTTCCATCCATCAGCTGGTTCAGCCGTTCCTCTACAGCGGAAAGCCGCTGCTCAAATCCTGCGCTGACTGCCTCCGGGGTAGCTCCCGCATCCCGGATTTTGTATTCATACGCTACAATCGGCATTGGTCGCCCTTGCGCGTCTGTCCGCTTTTCGTAGAATACAGGCTTGTTACTGTCCCAGAGCCGCACAAATCCGTTTGCAGTGACGATAAACGCCTCCGCCGCAGATTCCGAAGCTACCCAAATTCGGTCATCAAGGGGCGGCTGTTGGGGTTGTGCGGGTATCTGCGGTTGCCCGATGGGCATTTGCGGCTGGAAATAGTTGGGCTGAAAATAGCCGGATTGGTAGTTGGGCTGCATATAAGGATTTGCCATCATTCACGCCTCCAAAAATAAATTGGGTTTTCGTCCATGGAATCCCAGGTATCGTATAAAATGCCGTTTTCCACGGCAACAACGTGGTTTTTCAGTGCGACAACGTAAATCCCGTCAGGGTATTCCCGGATAAAATCGCCTACGGTGTAGCAGTCCGGGCATTCCGCCGGGATTGCCGCCCGCCTGAATCCGTGCCGCCGTAACACCGCACCCCATACGTTATTTGCGCTAGGCATATCGCATTGGGTCAGCCCCTCGCTGGCCAGCTCAACGTAGGATTGGTACCAGTCAATTCCTAGAGCCTTTGCCACAGCTCTGACTGCGCAATCGCCGACTTTCGCGGCGCGGGGATTTGGATTAAAGCTTTGAAATTCAGCCATAGGCAACGCCCCCTTCCTTCCTATAGAATAACAAAAAAATCGGTAGGGAAACTCTCGTTTCCCTACCGACTTACAATCACACTTCTATCAAAAAACTATCAGAAGTCTATGTTTTTTGGGAGTATGTCGCTATACTCCTGCACACTGTTATAGGAGTTTTTCAACTTTCTAATGTACCTATCTAATGTGGCAAGGGACATGCCGTAAGCGTGGCACTGCTGTACACGGCTCCATCCGGCGGCTCGGGTGCGGATGATCTTTTCCTCCAACGGCGTTAGAATCGCCAGAGAACAGAACTCATCCAGAATCACCCGATTCCATCGGACTTTATCCACTTATCACATCAGTCCTCCTTGGGAGAAATGTAAGTTCTTGCCTGTTTGCTGTCAGAGATACCGGCGGTGGTGGGGTCGTTCACCACGCCCAGAATCACTAGCAGGGCAAACACGGCATTCACCACGGCCAGCAGCTTGTCGCCGATTTCGCCCAAGTCCAGCGTAAAGCCGAACAGGGCGGCTACCGTCTGCACCAGCAGAAGCAGCGCGGGAATCGCGGCCAGCCAGAAATTTTTGTTTTTGATACGGACAATCCAGTTAATCATTTTTGTTTTCCTCCTTAAATTTAGCCCAGCCCAAGCCGGGCAAGAATAAACCCTATGACAGCGGCTACGACGATGTATATGACCCTTTCCACAACCGACTTCCACCGCTTGCCGGGTTCGGATTTCAGCTCCTGCACGTCCGTGCAGAGGCCGTCAACCTTATCCCCGGTAACTTCCACACGTTCAGCCATCACCGCAACAGACGTTGCCAGCGTGTTCAGCGCTTCCGTTTGCTTCTCCAGCGCGTCCAGTCGGTGAGAGTTGGATTTCCCCCGCTGCTCTACAGCGGAAATCCACTTAGTGATCTCAGCTTCTTCCATTGGCATGCTCCCTTCTCAGCCGTTCCACCGGCTGTACTTCCCGTTGTCCTCGTGAATGCCCCATCCGTACAGCCCCAGACCGCCCCGCCCGGGAATTTTCTCCGCCTGTACCTCCTGGGCTATGGCATAAAGCTTCTCCGGGGGAATAGCCCCTGAGAGGTCTACAGCCTGCCCCGTGGTGTGCAGGGAGTTGGATACCCCACCCACCTCGGCGTTGTGCCGCTTGCATCTCACACCGGAATTCACGTTCAGGGGCATACCTGCCCGGCGGCGTATCTCATCCGCCATGCGGACGGTTTCCTCTGCGGGTTCGGCGGGGAAGCCGTTGCAGTATTTCCCGCCGCACTGGCACCGGAATTCCTCCCGGGTAAAGTACTTGATGTCGTCCCAGAACGTCCCGGTTTTCGGCGCGTCGCTGCGCTCCGGTTTCTCTACCTTTACCGCCGTCCCGGCAATGGCACCAATCAGCATTTTTTGGGTAGCCGCACCTGGTATCCCGTCCACGGTAAGCCCATAGTCGACCTGAAACGCCCGGATTGCCCCTTGGGTATTCCTGCCGTCGGCGCCGTCAATCGAGCCGGGAGAATAGCCCAGATAGGTCAACAGGCATTGGATTTGCTTTATCGTCACTTGATCACCACCCCGTACTTTGCCAGAATGGCGATAATGTCCTCGGTAAGAATCTTTTTCAGCTGGCCGGGAGGCAGCTTTGCGATACTCGCGGCAATGGCGCGCATATCCTGCTCCCCGTCCTCAGCGGCACGGATTTCCACCAGCCGCTTTTTGGCTCCGTTACTCCACTTCTTCATCCGGCTTCACCTCCAAAAGGTTTAATGCTTCCTGCATGTCGGCACCTTCGGCTTTCATTTCGGCGATTTTCGCCAAAATAGCGTTTTTGCGTTCTTCTATGGTCACGTATTATTCACCCCCAGAGCGGTTTCAATTTCGGATAATGCGGCTTCGTATTCGGCATTCTTCGCCTGTGCTTCTTCCAACTGCTGCCGCTCATAAAGAAGCTGAGCATAGTCCAGTTCTGCATAATCCTTCCACGGGGCAATCATTTTCCCAGTGAAAACCATGCCGTCAGAACGTGTCCAGACTGCCCCAGCAGGGACGTAGCGGTAACCCTCAATAAAGGTGTCACACTTGCCGTCAAAAAAGTCTGTTTCCACGGCTGTCAACGTGCCATCATCGGTGACGTGGCACTTGAAATCGGAATCAATGTAGATTGTTTTCATGCGTTACACCCTCTATTCCAGTACTATTTTGGGTATCCGTATTCCAGCCCACCCATCACCACTAGAACTAGAATACATGCCAAGATAAAAGCTTCCTCTCAGAGATGATATATCCATAGTCAGTGGTGTATCCTTATCAGATGATGTAAGTACTTTTTTTGCAGCAGGATTTGCATATGACATATTATCTTTTGCCGCATAGAAGTAGCATGTTCTATTTGGAAAACTGTTCCACTGTACGAATGTGAATGAAATTGTGTCATAATTTGTTATATCAATGGCCTGGTTAGTTTGTGTACGGTGTGTTCCCCCATTGCCTCCAATCTGGACATAACCTCCTTCGACTTTATCAGCATCGCCTGATCCAGTCCACCCACCAATTTCGTCCGCTGACGTACCGTTATCAAACAAAACAAGTTGATAAGCAATCGTTGCACTTTCACTCTGCCCATTAGAAGTAATGCTGATAGTTACAGTTTTTGTGCGAGAACCATCAGTAGCCATCACAGTCCACGTCCCTGCGTTTGGCACAATGCAAGCCCATGTACCGCTGGTGTCAGGGGCTGTAAGGGCTGTGGTGCCATCCGTACAGGTGCAGGCCGAACCTGCGGGATAGGTGATGTTGATGGTGGCTGCGAAAAATGCAATCACGGCGGAATAATCGGCGGTAATGGCAACAGGCTTTGATGAGGTTTGCAACCCATCCGTAATCTTAAGCATCCACGTGCCGCTTTTAAGCCCCTTGAACACCACCACACCGCTGGTGCCGGAGTTCTTGGTCTTTGTCTTGCCGTCCTTGGAAACAGTCACGGTGACATTCGCCGGGGCGGTGACGGTCAGGGTGCCGCCGGAACCACCGCCCCCGGTATTTACTCTGCCAATCATACGCTTGCACCGCCTTTCCAGCAAATAATGGTTGGAATTGTAATTGCCGATTCCGGGGCGCTTGCGGCATACAGATACACACCGCCGTTATAAGTAGCCGCAACAGGGGCAAAATTGCCGTCAATCGCGTCTGCCACGCCAAGAACCACCTCTGGAATCATGGAGTTTAGAACTCCCGTCAGCGCGATAGCGGCGCGGAATGGATAATCCTGATATGTAGAATCAGCCACAAACGCGGATACCGGTACGCTGGTATCCGTGAACAGAAGCTTTTTCAGCTCTACCGCCGTACCGGCTTCCAGATCGGCCAACTCCCGGTTGATGGAATCCAGCACCGATGTGGCTTGCGCCTGCGTTTCTTGCAGGAGCGTGGAAAACTGGCTCTGCATTGTGCTTGTATCAATGCCCACCTTTTCCGTCACCAGCCCGCACACCGAAGCGTCAAGCCGCTCGTCCGTAATCATGGAAGCGGTGATAGCGGTTGTACCGGCTGCAACGGAAATCCGCGCAAGGCTGATTTGCCGGATTGTGCTGTTGTTTGTCAGCGCCGGTGCTGCTGCCGTCCCGGATTTTGCGCCTTTCAATATTTTCACTTCCGGATAGTCCACATAGTTTGTGGTTTTCCACTCCACAATTACGCGATCAATCCGATTCAGAACGCCGTCTGCCGCGTCAACGGCAAGCTGCAATTTGGCACCGTCAACAGATTCATTATCAATCCACCACACAATGCCGTTCCTGCCGGAATTCGCCATCCATCCGGTTCCGTCTGAGACTTCCACCGCCATTCCGGGCGTGGAAAGCGCCTGCACGGATGCATTGCTGCCAGCGGCAAAAACGCCGGATGTGCGACCATGATGCCAGCGCATAACGTCTTCTGCGCCTATGTATGTATCTTGATTATTCGGGAAACTTTTGATATTAGCCATTTAATTTCATTGCCCCCAATGCTGTAAGAATAGGGTCGCCCAGGATAACTTCTGTCCGGGCTTTGTTGCTGTCCAAGGTGTACTTAATGCCCGTAATTCGAGCACTGAACGATACCCCGAACCGGGCAGATACGCACGATACAATGTCCCCCAGAGCGTAATACTTGCCCAGATCTTCCGGGTCGATGGATACGGAAAAGGACTTTCGCCGGATTCGCTTTCCAAGCTCCATCTGTCCATAAGCACGCGCACGGGCTTTGCAATCAGCCGCAGATTCGTCATTTTCCTGCCGAACGGCAGTTTTGAACCACACTTCCCGGCGATTGTCCCCGGTTGCATCGCCGACGATTTCAACAAATGTGTTATCCTCTCCGCTAAGGCTTCCCTGCACATAGGCCACATTACAGAGGGTGGAATCGTCGTCGTTGATCACAAGGTCTTTTGCGCTTCCCTGTTCCTCCGAAAAGACAATAGCGTGAATGCCAGCCGTCAGGTCGCGCCCCTTGTAGAGGCGGAAAGTGTGTGTCATATCGTCGGGGTTCCACTCCATTGTGTGGCCTATGCCTTTTTCCTCAAGAAACGGGATGATTTCATCCAGCAAATTCCCGCCAATGAAAACATTGTCCGTTTTATCGGTCATCCCGGTTGCCTGTGCAACCTGGATTCTCGTCATGCCTCGGAGATTATCGCTTATCAGTTTGTACACGCCCGTCTCAATAGTTGTCATGTGGTATTCCGATGCAATGATGCGCTTATTCAAAAGCCAGTTTGCGGTGTATCCATTCGCCGTTATGCGATTCGTGGTCGTGTCAATCTTTGTGTTTTCTATCACAAATGTTACGTTTCTGCTCGTATCATACAGGAGATTGCCGACTTTCAACACGTTAATGTTGTAGTCGCTTACCGGCGCAACCAGTATCAGCTTTCCGATATCGTTGTAGTAAATATTCATGATAATACTGATTGCGTGCCGGATTTCGTACCGGGTGGAAAAGTCCTCTTTATAGATTTCAAAGCTCATAGCGAAATCCCCACGATCTCCGTTGCGAAATCAATATCCACCTGCAAATTTGCAAGCCCGCTTGTCGCTTCCGGCTTCAACACATTATCCCCAACTTCCAGCTGAAACAAAGTGCTTTTCAGGCTCAACGCGCCCCGGCAATCTCCGTCGACGGATGACGTTACAGTTGTCCGATCGTGCGTAATCTCTACAATCAGCCGCTCCCCGCTGACGATAGTTTTATTTATCAGCAGAAATTTTCCCGTCGCGGCGTTGGTGATTTTGGGGTTTTCCACATCACCGCTTGCCGAAAGAGTAGCCTTAAACGGGACGGGAACCTGACCGCGATTCTCCACATTGATGAATTTCGCTTCAAACAGCTGGCCGAAACGATACGGCCTTGAAATATTCCATGGGAATTTGAATAGCTTTTGAATGCCGGACAACGTTACCGCTGCGGAATCGTCCTTGCACCAATACGGATACGCCGCCAGAAGGGAAAACCGGAACTGTGCGCCCCATTGTTTCGCCTCGATGCTGGGGGTTGCCGTAGGCCAAACATTCAGATAGTAATCATCCGCATATAGTTTTCCGGGAATATCGGGGCGGATGACGGAAAGCAACTTTTCTTTATTCGCTGCTTGCCCGTCTCCCACCAGATGCCCGTTGACATTTACAGGCCGGGACTGAACGTTTTTGCTCTGAATCGTCGCACCCGTCTGGTTAATGCCCTTCGCCTGGGACAGGGATACCGTTACCGTGTCAATGCCCGTGGGCTTATTGATAAGATATCCTCCGGCATAATCAAAGGTAACGCTATCCCCGTTTTCGTTCACGTAGCGGAACAACTTGCTTAAATTGTTGAAGTTCGTCAAATCGTCCACCTCGCTTGTGTGAAATACGCTTCTGTAGCCGCTGCCAGTTCAACAGGCGTTTGCGCAACGGACTGGATATTCTGGATGATCGTCACACCACGCGAACCGCCAGCAAAACCAGCTCCGTCGTAGTCCGCCCCACCAGATGCACCAGCAGATTTTTCAGCCCTCCATGTGCGTGCTTCCTCTGCTGTAAGCACGGATTCGCCCTTATGAAGATACGCCAAATAGTTATCGTATGGTACGTAGTCAAGGCCGTTTTTGTGGGAACCGGATGCTTTGACGTTGGCATTTATTGTCAGGACGAACCCGGAAAAGCTATTCGTTAAACGGCTTTTCATCTGGGAAGCAAGGGAATCCATCTTAGCCAAAACTCCGGGGGTGCTGCTATCGATACCGGAAACCAGCCCACTCATGGTATTGGTTGCCGCCTCTGTAGCCGCCGCCTCCTGGTCAAGGTCGCCCACCTTTTCCACGTAGCTATCTGTGGCTTCCTGCATACGGCTTTTGACATTCTCCACCGCCAATGCCAGCCCATCAGCCGTCCCGGTACCGGATTCCGCATATTTGTTGATACTAGTGGCGAGATTATTGAACAGGTCTGTTGCGTCAGCGGAACCCCATTCAACTTTGTCCAACTCTGTCCTTAATGCGGCAAGAACTCCGGCCGCATCTTCAGTACTCATGGATGCAAGGTACTGGGAAAAGCCGTCAATGTTAACTCCGGCGTCGTTTGCCGCAGCAGAAATAATAGCAAAGTTCTCGTCCATATTATCAAGCACTGCGGTGTTGGCGTTGATATTTGCCATAGCATCAGCCCACGAAATCTCCGTAGCTTCTACCACGCTGGTAAACGCAGATCCTGCATCATGCAGCCCGTTATAGATGGTGGTATAGGTATTCTGGTAATCCTCCAAAATGGACTGTGCAGCGGCCGCATATTCCTCAGAAGCAGCCTTTATCACATTTGCAGGCTTTGCCGCTTCCTCGGCAGCGGCTTGTTCCTGCGCTTGCAGATCGGCGAGATTCTGCTCCGCTTGCTTTATGGCCTCGGCTAGTCTCTCCATCTCGACCGTGTCGCCGCTGAATCCAGTGTCCGACGAGAACATTTCCAGTCTGGCTTTTGAAGCTTCCTCGTACTGCTTCTTTAGCTCTTCCACCTTTGCGCGTGCTTCTTCTACCGTCTGCGGCTCTCCGGCCAGTTCCTTGACGAACTCCTTGTGTGCCTTGGTTGCCTTTCCGATGCCAATCGCCAGAGCCGCTACAGCAGCGGCAATCAAGCCAATGGGATTTGCTTTTATCGCCGTATTCCATGCATATTGCGCCGCGGTTGCAAGGGAAATCTTCCCGGTGAGTACACCAACGGCGATTTCACTAACGGAAAATACACCATTCAGCGTGGCTTCCGCGACCGCCGCTTTCCCGCTTTCCGCTGTGAAGAACGCAAGCGCCGACGCATTTGCCGTGAATATCGTGGCGATATTTGCAATGGCTTTTCCGGCCATATTCGCCCCGATTGCAGCACCGGCAACGGTTGCCGCTGTGGCCGCGAACTCAAACGCCGTGGCGAGAAGATCAATAGCGCTATTCGTTTCCCGGAGATACGAAATAGCTTCTACCGTGGCAGTTCCAACGCCGGTAACAATTTGCTGTACGCGGGGTATAATGTTCCTTCCGGCTGTAAATACGCTGTCCACAAAGTCCTGAGTAAGCCCTTCCATGTCGGCGTTACTATCCGCCATGCCGGTAGCCAGATTCTGCCAGGCTGCTTTCATGGATGCCGTGGAACCTTCTATCGTCCTTGCCGCTTCTTCCGCAGCATAGTTCGAAAGCCCCTGCATTTCGATATAGTCCACAAGGGCAGCTTGACAGTCAGCCAGATTGTCGATGGTGTAGGCAGTGGCCTCGCCGTTTTCCGCATTCCACCCGTTCACCGTATCAATCAGCTGCTGGAATCCCTCTTTTGTGGGGGTGATGCCCAGCTGCAAATTGTCCAGCATCGTGTAGTTGGATTTCATAATGCCGTTAAAGGCATTCTGTACGGCTTCTTGGGTGTTTCCGGTTGCCGCCACAACGTCGGCCTCGGCGGTGATAACTTTGTCGGCAAGTTCGGCGGCGGCCTGCGCATTGCCGCCAAGGGCGGTTTTCAGGCCGGTAGCAAATCCATTCACCTGCTGAAAATAGTCGTTCTGGCTCATTTGCACGGTCTTGTAGGCGTTTCTAGCTTTCTCCGCCACAAAATCGTAAGCGTCGCCGAACATCAGCTGTGCGCCACTGGCTAACTGCTCATACCGCGCATAACTTGTGTAGGCCGCTTTACCAACGTCTGCAACTACCCCGGCGAGCTTCTTTACTCCGGCGATAATCGCGCCACTGGCAAGGTTGGCTTTCAGGACGTCGGCGAATGTGCTTGTTTTGTTTCCAGAATCCTTTAGTTTACGCTCATATTCATCTGTATCCAGCGAAATCGTCGCAAACAGCTCAAATACATTAGCCGCTATCCTGCCCACCGCCTTTCGTCACCAGTTTCAGCCCGGCATTTTTCATCACATCCGCCACGATATCCTCCGCAGACCGGTTTTCCTTCGGCTTCGGGCTGATGATATCCTCGTATCCGATAGATAGATACAATCGCTTATCACACCCCGCCGTGTTTTGCGTTATCATCTGGATGCCGTCGGTAATGTAGCGCCGAAGAATTTCGCGTTCGCATTGCTTTTTCAATTCCATGGGAAGAATGGAGAGGTACGCCCTCGCCCGCACTCTGGGGAGGGCGCACAGTGCGCTGATTATTCGCTCTGCTCCCCACGCCCCCACGATTTGAAAAAACTCAGCAGTTCCTTATCGTTGGAAAGCTCCTTGATCTGCCAAAGCGTCGCCATGGTACTCTGCGCGGCCACTTCCTCAATGCTCTTTTCGCCCATGATGGACAAAATAGCATAAATGTCGGCGCGGTGCGTTTTCAGCAGCAACGGAACAACGGTGGTAATCCTCTGCGCACCAATCAGCATAACGCCGACTTTTGTGGAGTTTTTCTTGTCCACCGGCTTGCCGATGGCGTTCATGATTTCCTCATCAGAGACGAGATTCACAATGTGCGGGGTGATCTCGCACAGCACGTCCAGGCACTCGTCCGTGCCAAGTTGAGATAATTTTCTCATGCTTGACCTCCTACATCGTAGCGGATTCGGCCTCTCCGGCCTTCACGTAAATTTCAAAAGGCGGTGTATCCTGCGCCGTAATGGAATAATGGCCGGTGAACTCGAACGCGAACTGGCCTTTGCTCTTGTCGCCGGTTTTCAGCTGGAAACCGCCAGTAGAAAGGCCGTTCAACATATGGATGGCCAGATAGCCGCCCTTTTTCGCGCCGTTTTTGTCGGAGTAATCGGCCACAAGCCAGATATCCTTGAAATCCTCGGTGGCAATATCGTTTCTGGGCGTGATTTTCCCGGCGGCTTCATCAGCGGCGGCCACCATCGATTTTGCGTTAGTGGCGTTCACAGACACGAAAGTGCCGCTAAGCTTCACCTCCCAGCTCTCCAGCCGCTTCAACTCCTTTGTGTTCTTGGGGCAGTTATCGATATCCTCGCCGAAATCGGAGAAGCTGGGCGTTGCCGCGAAGGTCAATCCGCCGCTGGTGGCGCCAATAATAGTGCCGTCGGCGACTTCCGCCGTATCAGGCGAAAAGGCCGAAAGCAAAACACCGGCATTCAGCACAAGCTCCTTAAAGGTATCCTGCGGAATCTGTGTAAATTTCATTGGTTTCCTCCTATATGGTATTGAAAATTGCGGCAACGTTCAGTTGCCGCAATTTGATGGATTGATCTGATTCAAATGTGGAATTAATGCACCACGGCTCACCGCGCATAAGCCAAACTGTGCCGGTATCACAAGGCAACTGAATGCCTCCACGTCCTATCGTGCGGGAAATTTCCTCCGCCTTGGCGTTCGGCTCTGCCTCTTTCTCCGTGTGATACCACAGCTTTACCGTCAGCGAGTTCGCCATATCGCCCCACCCGCCGACGGAGACGGAATAGGTTAGGTAGGGCATTACTGTGTCGCTCGGTACCGCCGTATCCGGATACGCGGGGAGATTAAAGCCGGAAAAAAACTTGTAGAGCGCTTCTGTTGCCGTCATTTTGTCAGCTCCCATTTCTCGGCGGTAACCTGGCACATATCCAAAGTGCCGACCGTGGGCGCTTGCTTATCGCTCCCGTTGCTCGTCACCCGGAAAATTGCGCCATCGGAAAGCCGCTTGAATACATCATGGAAATAAAGCGGAGTAGCGCGGCGGGTGGTAATGGTGTACACGCTGGTAACGCCCTCCTTCTCCGCGATTCTGGATTGCATGGAGGTATCCAGAATAATAGCCGCGTCAAATTCCGCGCCCGGTGTCCATTCCGTTGTCCAGCCGCCCTCGCCATCCGGGGTGCGCTTCTTTTCCATCAGGGTGCATTTGGTGTTGAGGTAGTAATCAAGCAAACTCATATCTTCCTCCATATCCGTAAGCGCGGCGCAAACACCGTTTTCCAGCTCGTGCTTTCGCCAGAGCCGGGAGAACTGCTCGCCTTTGTGTACGAGTAGCCACCGAAAGATTCGCTCTGGTACGGGCTTTGTACGGCCTCGGCGTTCTTCTCCTGCCATGTGTTGATTTCTTCCAGAATCGCCAGCACCTCCGGCGGTACGCAGATTTCCGTAACGATTCCGCTGTAGGTTTCGTTCCGCAAATCAGCATCACCGTACATGTGAATCCCGTTATTCCTCCGGCTTCCTTCGATCAGGTAGTAATCGCCGGTTTCAAGGCCGGGAATAATGAGCCGGTTTACAGTGATTTCCTCCCCGGTAAACTGCCAGTGCAAGCCGGGGAAGAAATTCCGCAGATAGCAAAGCAGCTCGAATAATGTGACTTGTCCCGCGTGTCCCATCGTTGGCATTTCCTCCCCGGCAAGCTATTAAGTCTTTGCTGCTACCGTGGCAGAGCCGGACTTGATCGCCTTATAGCTGGAATCGGCCTCCACAACGGTGATCTTCTGGCCATTGGTCGCGGTGATCTCGGAAGTGCCGTCCCACGCAGTCCAGGTGCGCACGGTCTGGCCGTAGGTCACGGTTTCAGCGCTAGCCCCCACCTTGTACTTGTACACGTTACCGGCATTCGCCTTTGCAGGAGTGACGGTAACGGTAGTACCACCGGAAGTCTTGCCAGCAACGGAGTTCACCGTCAGAGTGCCGATTTCACCGCCGCCGATGGTGGCCACGGCGATACCGTCCAGATACTCAGCCCACAGTTTCATGCCCATGATGGCGTACATATCGCCAGTGGCGCGGGAATAATCGCCCTCCACGTGAATGCCGATCAGGTTGGTTTCGCCCTGCACGGTGTAGCTCAGTCCCAACTTGGCGAAGTCACTGTCGCCGGGGTCGATATAGTACAGATCGATGTTCTCCACGGGAAGCGCAATAACCCGATTCCGGGCAATGTACTTTTCAGGCAGGAGGAACAGCGTCCGATAGCCCAGGAAATTCTCCACGTAGGTCAGGCCAAAAGCAGTCTGCATGGTGATTTCCTTCTCGCCCAGATAATCGTACAGATCGAGGATGTTTGCGAAGCCCACGACTTCGGTCACGTCCTTGTCCATCTCCGCGAACTTATTCAGCACATTGCCCTTTGCCAGAGCCAGAGCCTGCTGGAACGTCTTCGCGGCCACGGAAAGCGTGCCGGCATTCAGGAAGGTGTAGAAGTCGCTAAGCACCTTATTCTGGAGCGCAACCAGGAAAGCGTCGTCGGTCTTTTCTACGGCCACCTGAGCGCCGTACTTGGCTACGCTCTCAATAGTCACGCTCTTTGCGTGCTTCGCCACCTCGATGTCGCCGTAGGCTACCGGGTCAACCTTCATCTTGGTGAAGGGGATTTCCTCACCCTCACCCACGGAGGTGCCGCCCTGGAGGGTGCCGTCAACGCTGGCCTTGTAGGACACCAGCTTCGTGCCAGGTGCCTTGCGGATAGGCCGCATAATGCCCAGAATGGTGCGCAGTGCGTCCCAGTTATCGTTGAACCGGGTTACAAAGTCCACCTCACGGGCGGAGGTGTTGAACTGTGTGGATTTCGTTACATTTTCTTTTGCTGCCATTTGTACAGCTCCTTTCAAAAAAGTTATTTGTTTTCGCTTGCCATGCTTTCAGCAAGCGCGGCCTGTCTCTCAGCGGTGGACAAAAGATACCTGCCTTTATCGTCCTTTTTGTAGATTTCAGCGCGGCTCTTTGCGCCACCAGAGGTGTCAGGCGGGGTCTGTGTTTGGGTGCCGGTGGTGGTAGTCTTGCCGATCAAGCCCTTGTAATCGCCGGAAAGCAGCCCATCAAGTGCGGCGGTATCTTTGATACTTTCGCCGTCCAGTTTCAGGCCATCAATTTCAGCTTTGGCTCCACGGATTACCAGCCCCATGCTTTCGGCGGGAATGCCCTTGCTCTGGAAGTACGCCCGCGCAGCCCTTTCCTTGGCGGCGGCGCTCTCCTTTGCTGCAACTCCGTCTTTGAAATCCTGAAAGTCTTTCTTTTCCTTCTCGTACTTGGCCTTGTAGCCGCCGTCAGCGTCATCCTTTTTCAGATCATCCAATTCCTTTTGAATGCCAGGAAGTTTCTCAGCGTCGGCCTTGTACTTCCCGATATCGGCTTTCAGGCCGTCTACGGTATCGGTGTGTGCTTCAATGATGGTGTCTACCTGTTCGTCGGTAAGCCCCATCCCCTTCAAAAGTTTGCGAGTTAATGCCATTGTTTCAGCCTTCCTTTCTTCGCCCCTATTCTTCGGGGACGACTGTGATATAAAAGCCGCTATACTTCGCGGGTTTTACCGAAATAAACAAAAAAGGAGCCGAACGGCACGCAAAATATACGTACTGTTCGGCTCCTATTGCCCATTCCTGCGCCCAATTACGCAGGAGAAGAATATTTGATTGTTTTCTTTACTTCGAGGACTATGTAGCCTTCGCCCTTGCGCCGTATCTCCACATCGTTCCCACGCTTTATGATAGCCTCTATGGCCTTTATGATTTCGTCATTATTCATTTATTGCCCCTCAAATCGCGTCAGCGTTTTTGAACGCTTCCATAAGTTTGGGAAACTGGATAGCGAAAAAATCTACCATTTCCTCGTTCTGTGCCCATTCGGAGTTTTCCGCAAGGCCACTTTCAAATAGGAATGCGTGAATGACCTCATGCCGCTTGTTCTTTTTAATCTGAACTTGTAAGTTTTTCTTACAAGTTCGGTCGCCGACGTGCTTACTATAGCTATCCACAACCAATTCTTTACTGGTTTCGTCGCAAAACCCATCACATTCTGCCAGCCGCGAATCTTCATCTTCGCCGCAAACGGAAAGCGTGTATTCAGCCCCAAGAATGTTGATTTTTCTGGTATCCACGCCCTGTCAATCTCCTTTGCTGAGTTCGTCTTTCAGAATATTCTTGTATGTTCCCTGATGATCGGCGATTGACGGCTTAATAAACGGGTGCGCCCGGTTGCCAGCTGTCCAATGCCAGATTCCTTGCTCGTCCTGGTATTTCCGCGGAGTGGGGCGGCCTCCGCCTCCCTCGGCGTATTTGCCCGTTCCCATTTCCTGGTAAATGGCGTATTCGGTAGGCGTTCCAACAATGGCTTTCTTCCCATCCTCCACGGTATGTGTAATGCTGTTGCGCAAATTCCCAGTGTCAACGGGGCATAAATCCTTTGCGTATTCAACGGCTTTTTCTCCGCAGCGTTCCAACCCGCGCTCACGCGCTTCACCAAGGGCGCGGAGGATTTCGTCAGAGTTATCCACGAAGGTAATGCTCATTTCCCCCTCCTTTTCTGCTTCTTCCAGAGCCGGCCTTGTGCGGTTCATGGCGGCGCATACGCATAATCCACCACAAGCAGGGATTCCAGCCCGCTTCTTTTTTATCCGGTTGGAAGATTTGGGCATAGAAAAAGCACCATGCATTTTTGCACAGTGCTTTCAGTCCTTGCCATATTCTAATTGCCAAGCTTTTCTATATCTTCCCTCTTGCAGTCCAATAGTTCGTTGTTTTTGTCCAGTTCTACAAGGTAGAAAATGCCACCAGTATCACGAATATCGACGACAATTCCTGCGTCGCCTGTCTTGATGACTTTTACATGGTCGTATTCTTTAATCATGCTTCTCCACCTCTATTTTTTCTAAAACTGGTTACAATTCTCGGTTTGCTATCCGGCGTATCCTGTATCCACCCAGTAACAAAAGATCGCTTTTTTGTAACTCCCAGCTCCATGTAGATGTTAAATTGAGTTGCCCCACCGCCCAATTCCCTGAACTCCACAGCTTTGCTCATATCAAACTGCCTTGCCATATCATATCGCAGCCTAAGCGGATTATCTGCTGTGTAGCCAGCATCGAAGAACTGGTCGGCGTGCTTTGCCCCATCTTTCAAGAAATATTCCGTGTATTTCTTCGGAGTAGTTATACATTCAGCATTCTTTACAACATCGGTCTGCCGTTTCGCTGTTTTGAGCGTCTCCCACCCATCAGTATTATTATACTTCAAATCTTGGAACTTTGCAAACGTTTTCGGGGCTTTATTCCCCAAAACATGTACAAAATCAGCATATTGCCGTTTGTCGGCCTGATAGTTTTTACCAGCTTTCACCATGCCCGCCCATTTTTCCGGAGGATACTGCGCTTTCTTTTCGTCGTACCATTCTTTGTACGATTTTTTCTTTACAAGCTCATATTCCCCGGTTTCGGGATTCTTCACGCGCATCATATGTGGTTCCGCTTCCAGATCGTCGTCCGTGGCATTCACCACCGTGCAGCGGCAATTATACAGCTCATGCCCCGGCGCTCCCAACGAACCATCACCGGGGAACATCATCTTATAGCCGCCGACATCAAACGGCTGATCGTAGTCCACAATCTGATTATCTGCCATGCCGTGATCGTGGCGGGTGCGCAAATCCTTTGTGGCTACCCACTTTTTCCTGGATTTAATGCCCCATATTTCATCAGCGGCGGCGTAGCTGTCCATCCTCCCGGCGTTCTGTGCGGCGGTAACTGCCGTTCTTGCCGCTCGAATGGCGCTTACACGGCTCATTGTGACGATTCTGGACTGCAAATCATCGGATATCTGCTTGATGCTTCTGCCTTGCAATATGGAGCCTGTAACGCTTGCTGTAATCTGCTGCTTGCCAAAAGCCAAATCAATGCCCCGCTTTAGCGCAAGCCTTTCTGGGTAGTATGGCATTACGTCCGGCTGCTCTACAATCAAGCGCTTTACGGTCTGCTCGTCAAAAAGCGTAAAATCCGCACTCGGGTGAACGCTCTCAATGGTATAGGCGGTGTAATTCCGATTCAGGGAGTAGATTCCAGGCGTAGCGTCGTTCACATACGCAAGCGCCACCTCTTTTGCTTCCGTCGCACGTTCGGCCAGCTTGTCCCGAAGCGCTTCTAACCGTGCCCCGCGCCCCATCTGGTTCAGTCGCCATTGTTGGTAGTCCTTTTCAGTCCACTCCTTACCGTTGCGCTTCTGGCCTATCAAGTCCTGCATCTTCTTATCCTGATCGGCAAAATGCTTGAAAAAAGCATCTATTTCCTCTTGCAGCTCTTTGGCCGCCTGAGAATATACGGAGTTAATACGGCGTTCCAGATCGGCAAGCGCCCTATCGGTTCCTCTATCGGCTTCATTCGGCCTGGGCATTGCCACCACCACCGTAAACCATATTTATGTCAGCGTCCGCTTTCCTTTTCAAGATTTCCGGCACTTCCTCCGGCAAAAGAAACGGGAGGTGTTTCAGAACCGTTTCTTCATCAAGGAACGCAGCCGCCGAAAGCACCATATTTGTTTCCTCGGTGCGATTTATTACCTTGTTCCACGTAAATTCCGGCTGTGGATTGCCGATGCCAGCAACAGCGCAAATCTGCCGAATGAAATCTATCAGGAAATACTCGAAATCGGCGCATTTGTTGTCCTGCGGCTGGTACGCCGCCGAAATCTCTGTAGCCGTCTTCTCAGCCCCCGCAAGAGCCGTCACATCAAGCATCTGGGCATCTTCGTACAGGTCGCGCCGCAAGATATCAAGCATGGTTTTCCGGGCTTCTACGGGAACGTCAAGGGTGTGAGCCTCTGCCGCTGTTCCATCGGCGCTATCTACTACATTGGCCTTTACGCTCTTCATTCTCTGGATGAACTGCGCCAAATCCTTATCGTCCATAGCGCCGGTATTATGCAGAATCCAGTAAATTCCGCTGGTATCGTCAATTTGGTTGGCAAACCCGGATTTGATAAAATCATAGCAGTCTATGGAGCCACGCAACCCAATGAGTTCGCTTTCGTGGGTATCGTTTCCATACAGCACCGCAATAGGCAGGCGGGTATAATTCTCGTCGCACACATCCACAACGCCCAAGGCGTTGCGCAGTTCCTTGTGGATATACGCGCGTTTATTTGCAATCAGGTGCGCGTCGTCGTTTCCCTCTGCGCTCCATTCGCTAACACCGTCCAGCTCGTAAAGTGTAGCCCGGAAAACTGTTTTCTGGCCAGTTTCCCGGAACCAGTACCGGATTCCGGCCATCAGCTCAGACGTTTTTTCATCCAGCAGTGGGACAAATCCCGGATTTCCGGGAGTATCGGCGAATGAAAACACTTCCAGATGATCGAGATTCCAATAGCCGTAGGAAACGCCCTGCGCAAGTGCCAATTTTGCCGCCGATTGAAGCTTAATATCAAAATCTGCACCAAGCTTTTCCTTTTCGTCCATGCTTACGCCATTGGCGCAAATATAGCCCACTTCCTGCGTCACCAGACGCCGGAACGTGAGCGTTTTAAGCCGGTAGTCGCTACTCCAAATATCAGGAGTTTTGTTCCCGGATAAGGTGAAAAGGAACTTTTGGAATTTCTCAATAGTGATGTTGTGCTTATTGTAGTACGCCATACCGTCAGCGGCATCTTTATACGCCTTGCTGCCCTGGTGTTCCCGTACGGCATCACGTATGAATTTCCCGGTAGTTCCCTTTGCAATGGCTTCTTCCAAATCTTGATAAATCTTCATGCATTTTCTCCAATAGCAGAAATCTCAAAAAATCACAACAGCAACGCGGCCGCGGGTGAAATCTCGTTTTTCTTCTCCACTTTGTATTTCATGATGGTGCTGCAAAAGTACCTGATATCATCCATAGCATGGTCGTTATCCTTCACGACGGCGTCCTCCGCTTTCTTATCGTCCCATCGGTACAGCCCAAACTCCCTTATAGCGTCCGTGCAGCACCTATGAATTTTTATATTCCCATTCTTGAGATATCCCGCCGTGCGCCGAATGCCATCAAGAACGGCATTGTCCGCCTGCTGGACGCGGAATCCACGGCGTTTCAGGGCGGTAATGAAAGATGCTGCCGAAGGGTCGATGATTGCCCTCTTGATTTCGTAGCCATCCGTCAGGCGCTCCACAGCGTCGCAATATTCCTCGTCTGTGAGCTGCTTATAGTTGGCTCTGCCATCGTAGTAATACTCTTTGATTCTTACCGCCTTGTTGCCATCTACCGCCCACAAGCCACATGAAAACGGGTTTAGGGTGCCGTAGTCAATGCTTATGTAATAGTCCGCGAATTCCGGCACTTCATCCGTGATATTCGCTTCGGAAAAATCGTATATAAGCCCCTCTGCCAGCGTCCATTTTCCAAGAATGTACCTATCATAGAACACCGTTCCAGCATATTCTTTTTTCAGATTTTCAACAAAAGCCGGGGGCAAGAACGGATTATCATCTATGGTGTATTCTTGGCTAAAAATATCGGCATCACTATCAAGAAATATTTTAAGCCAGTGGTTGGGATACTGCGGGTTGTATGTTCCGTCAAAGCAAGAATACTCTTTATCGAGGCGGCTTTTCAGGAGCGCGAAAACCTCTTCCGACCAGTCCGCGACCTCGTCGCCGTAGCAATACTTGATAGACGCACCGCGAATCTTGGATACCTGAGACACTTTTTCCGCGCCCAGGCAATAGCACTTCTCGCCAAAAATCCACGCCGTATTATCGCTGGAAATCGCCCCAACAAGTTTATCACCGTACAGATTCCGCATAGGCTCTAGTACGTTTCTCTCTATTGTGGATTTTGTAACGCCCAAAATAACGGAAAGCCCATCTTTCCCGGCTCGTTCTCGAATCCGCATGGGAATAATCCACTTGAAATCAAGATATGTTTTCCCGCTTCGGGTCGCGCCGCCCTTGAAATTCCATCGGTGATTCCCGTACCTTGCAAATTCAATCTGTTTCGGGCTTAATAGCATCTCTGAACTCCTTAATTAGCCCATCCAACTTATTGAGGCTATCATTACCGCTTGCCGTGTTTCTTGTGGCCTTATCAACAATAATCCCGAAAGATGTTGCGATCTGGCTTAATGTTGCGGCCGAAATCTTTTCTGGGTCAGTGAGCGCTTTCAGATGCAAAGTGATTGCTTCTTGCATCGCCGCTTTTTGTGATTCCATGTACGCCATCATGTCGGCGGTATTCTCTTCTTTTTTTTGCTGCACTTTTTGGGCTATATCCGGTGAAGCGCTAACAATTCTTTTCACAGTCTGGTGAGTTACGCCGTGCTTTTTTGCAACGGCGCTGTACGACTGCATTTCTATCCAGTCGGCGATTATTTTCTTTTTCTTCCGATCTGTAATCCTTGCAGCCATAGCACCACCGCTCATACAAAATAATTGGCGCGAGGCCGATTCAAACGGCCTTCTGTTGGGGAGAGTGACCCCAACTCGTTTTCTACCGCGCCATGCAAAAAGAGGCTCAGGAACGATCCCAAGCCTCTTGCGCTTTTTCTTTTTTACCAGTATAGCACATTCAAACTGAAAAATCTTCCGGTTTTTTTCCGGTTTTTCAAATTTCTGCGCATCCGTACAGGCAAATTGTAAAATGGTGAAGTGCCGAATCCTTTCGCGCATAAACCTGAGACTTTTCAATCCCGAATTCTTCGCACAGCCTGTCCACATTTCCCCTCGCGGGCTTTATGTAGAATCTATCCAAAATCTTGCGTTCATCGTCTGAGAGAGTTTCAAGCCCGGAATCCACCAGCGAAACCCACTTTTTTGCCTGTTCCAGCGAACGCGCCAGTTCCTCACGGTGAACGATATTCGATAGCATCATATCTTCCCGGCCGGAGCCACCGCCACTTACAGGCGTACCGTCAGCCGTGGAACTTCGGATACTCTGCATAGCGGATTCCAGCCGCGCCATTTCTTCGGGAATGCTTTTCAGGGATTGTTTTTTCGCACTGTATTCTTTGAGCTTTTCAATTGCCTCATACTTCCAGTTCATTCCGTTCCTCCTTGTGTATCTTATTAAATCCCTGTATAGATATACACAATACACACAAGATATAAGATTATATTTAATATATACTATACAGGGATAACGCTATAATATTAAATTCCGTCTCCTGTTCTCCGTCTTCTCCCTCCTTACGGTGCAATCCTTCCCAGGCGGGCAAGGCCGCTTTTTCTCGCAGACGAATATGTAATTGCAGCACTTTCCGCCATCGTGGTACCCGAAGAAATACCGGCACCCGACGCAATACTTCCTGCCGTCCTTGTACTCCACATTACCGCCCCGCATTCTCTTTTTGCTTGCTTTCCCGCAGCGGGCACTTCAAATCCGTTTTCGCAGCGTCCACCAGGTTTTTCCGAATGAAATCGCAGGCATCTTCCCAGCCCTGGGTATACGCTTTGTCTATACGCGACGATTCTGTAAGCGATATGCCGAGCAGAAAGTCAGATGAAACCCCATAGTGCTTTGCCAATGTCGCAATCTTATCATAGCCGACCGACCTGACTTTATCGTCATCTTCAAGGTCTGCAATCATGGACGGGGAAATCCATGTTGCAGAATACACCTCGCCCATGCTCTGGCTCCCATGCTGGTTCAGAACGGTTCGCGCGTACTTGAATCTTCCGCCTCGAGTTAATGCGTACATGTGGGTACCTCCTCCATCTTCTCCCGGATATACCTGCATACATCGTCCCGCACCGCGTTATATCTGCCCTGTGTATAATTGCAGGCGTCATCCCAGCCGCGTTTATATGCGTCTTCCCAGCCTTGCTTATATGCTTCGTCTGCGCTCCGCGATCTTGCAGGCGATATACCGAGAAGATAATCTGTTGACACAGAGAAGAAATCCGCGATCTTTGCAAGCACCTCGTATCCCGCTTCGCTGTCACCGTTCATGTATTGGCAGACGGTCTGACGCGTTCTGCCTATTTTGGCCGCCAACTCATCCTGTGTGATTCTTCGTTCTTTCACGAGAATCCGCATATTTGTAGCGAACGGCGAGTTATACTTCTCGCTAAAGTTTTTCTTGACACGTCCCATGTTATCCCTCCACAAGACAAGTAATTGTTGTCGATATCCCCGTATCATTCGCTGCCGCCGCTTTTCTATCCCGGTATCTCCTTTTAGCGGCTCTCTGGGCGTGGGCTTTCTGGCACTCCAAACTGCAATAGATTTTCTGCATGATTTTCCCCTGCGTGAATTCCTTTCCGCACTGGGGGCATATTTTAGAAATGCCCTGCGGGGATTCCACGTCCTCCACATCGGCCTGAATTGGCGGATGGTATCCGTGCATTGCCATGTACTTTCCATAGCTCGTCCCGGCCTTCTGGGCGGCTATGGAGCACAGGGTGAGATAGTCCGGTTTCTTGCTCATGTTTCCTGCCCCTCGCATTCCGATTCTTCCACGTACTTTTCCCCGCCTTTTTCGTATTCATCCGGTTTGCAATACTTGCAATCTTTGCACCGGACTACGGGCACCATGGATTTCATTTTTTCTTTCGCTTCCAGCAGTTGGGCGTTGCGCAAAATCAGCTGCTTCTGCACACACGTAAACTCTGCGAGTGGCACAGCTCGCACGGTGGGCATGCTATCGACCGAGCAAAGCGCCACATCCTCATTAAAATTAGGTATAACGCCAGAAATTTTTATAATCTCAGTTGTAAGTAAATCAGCATCAATCAACCGCATAAAAATCCTCCTTCCTCGGCATCTCTTTCAGCCAGCGTCTGACGGCAAAGAACCGAATGCGTGACGGCTGATTCTTCGCCCACCGCTCAATAGCGGCGGCGTAAGCAATTCTAGCGTTAAGGCGCTGACGGTGTTCTTGTCTTTCACTCATTCCCCTGCACCTCCTTCGGCGGTTTGGGCAGCGGCATCCAGTGGGTGATATGTCTGCCGGGTTCAAGTCCGTCCGGGTAAAAATACGGTGTACCGTCCACATAAGATTTCCGCGCGCGGCTTGCGACGTGCTTGTACTTATCAAGCGTCAGCACCGTGACACCTATCTCCGGCAGCCTCTCACTGCACGGAATCCACCTTGTCCGCTCCAACGCCTCCATGCCCATCCGGCAGGCTTCGTTCACCTCGTCCATTCCGTCGTAATGCTCCCGGTGTTCCGGGTTCAGAATTTCAATTGCTCGTTCAACTTTCATCGTTATCCTCCAAACACATTTTTGCACCGCAATGGCAATACGGATATCTCCGGCAAGCCTCGCCGTATTCTCCGGCTTCCAGCAGGTGGTGCAAGTCGATATTGTCTACCTTGCGCCCGCAGATGGAGCATTCCAGGCAGAGGGTCATTTCATCTGCAAGCCGGATATTCCAGTTCCCATACCGCACCGGCTCCACATCGGCGGCGGGGATTTCTTCAAAATCGGATACAACCGCCGAACATCTTTCATCTGCATTGTAGTGCAGCAACTCAATCGCCGCCTCCCGGCTGATATAATTACTCATTTCAATTCCTCCAAACTAATCTGCCCATCAATGGGCGTATTGTCGGCCTCTTTCCGCTTCCGTTCCGGGACGACTTCTCTCACAAGGGGCTTGCGGCTTATCGTCCGATTGAATGCCCCACAGGCAATCCATCGTCCCGCCCAGTCCGTCGCTTCACTATGGGTAAGCCCGTACACTTTGCATTTGCTAAGCACTTTATCGTGATACTTGCCCTTTACGAAGTTGCTACACTCCCGGCACGTATGCCCATCCAAAACGCCAAAAAAACGGTGCATCAGAGCAAGTTTACGTAAGGCCATCGCAGTTCCTCCACATAGCACCAACTCTGGGGTGGTCGTTTAATTGTCCGGCCATCGCATTCCATTTTGGTGTAGTTGTAATAAGGGCATTCCCCGCACCCCACCTCAAGTTTACATAGCCCCTTGAATGCGCTCAGCGGCTTCGGCGTATCGTATATTTTCAGGTCGTAGATATGCCAGCCGTACATTTCCTCCCTTCCGAACGCATAATACCGAAATTCTTTCTCTGTCAGACATGCAGATTTCAAATCCTCGTCGTCAATCTCCCACCAACTATCACCGCAGTCGTAATCCATTCCGATTTCCGGGTGCGGGCAGTAATCGTAGTTGTACGTTGCTATGTTGTCACATGTGAACTCCCCGACAACCATTTTTCCGCCGCTAATATTGCACATCATCCCGTTATTAACCTCATAGCTCAGGTTTCCGGCAGTGCAATAAATGTAAACCTTAAAAGGCGTTTCCATATTGGGACGGTTCTTTCTGACTTCCAGTGTCTTTTCTCCATTCAAAATCTTATCCACCCACTTCGGGCGAATGCTGATAAGTACCGCTTTAGCCATGTTCAGCCCTCCGGTTCCAGACCTTAATTGCTTCATATTTGTTTTTGAAATACCCAGTCCATGGATTTACAGGGCACGATGTGGTATCATTGGCGCACTCGACAAACCACATTTTTCCTGACTGCTGCACCTGACCAGAGGCGCCGCAGAACGGGCAGGGCTTCAATTCGATTTCTTCCATCGTTATCTCCTTCCCGCCCGGGTTGCCCCGGGCTTGTATTATCCAAAATGCTTTCTCGTCACCGCCATCGGAAATTCCTCAATCTCGCTTGCCCAGAGGCAGCTTCCTTTTCCGTTCAGCTGCTCCCAAATCAGCGGGAACCCACCGATTCCGTCAAAAAGACTTGCCATGGTTGCATCACGTTCGTACTGGGCGCAAATCCGTTTCAGCACCCATTTCCAGGGCGGTAAAGCGATGCTGTTTCCCAAGGCTTTGTACCGGGCTGAATCGGTGGTTTTCCGGGTTTTCCCCTTGCTGTCCACCCACCCCCCAATGCCCGTCCATCCGTCTGGGAAGCCCTGTAGCCGCTCACATTCCAGGGGGGTCAGCCGGCGAACCGTCATAGCCTCTCGGACTACGTTGTTCAGGTTCAGGCTTTGGCCGCCCGTGGATTTTGCTTGCAGCGTCCCGTTTGTCTCCGGGTTCTCTGTTCCATTCCGGCAGTCCACGGCGCACACAAGATTCCATGCTTTTGCGCCCATACTAGCACTGAATCCGGCAGATGTGCTATTGCAGAATACAATCTGATCATTATTGCATCCCAGCGTCCCAGATTTTTCTTCCTGGACTAACGCTCCCTTTCCGCCTCCGTCACAGCCCCCCCGGATTCTGACTGCATAAGAAGTGCCGCTTTCAGTGCCTCCGGCAAGTCCTTTCCTCGCCTCGCTGCCCGGTTCAGAATCCCCCGGCACGCCTTTGCGGACAAATAGTATTTCTGGTGCGGACTGTCCTCCAAAATCTGCGACAAGTACGATTCTACGCCGTGTCTGGGGGACTCCCCAAAACTTCGCATCGAGAACTCTCCAAGCAACGCTCCATCCGTCTCCCATGAGGCATCCGCTGGTTGCCCATCCCTTTTTAGGCACAGGAACAGGGGGGGCTTCCGGCTCGACGATCCTGACCGCTTCTTCGAGGACTGCGGCAAAGTCTTTTCCGTGGTTGCTGCTGAATGCCCCTGGGACGTTCTCCCAGACCATGAATCGCGGTCGAATAAACTCACCTGACCGTCCATTTGCTCGGTCATGCTCTCTCATCTCCCTTGTCACTCGGATCTGCTCCATGTAAAGTCCCGACCGTTCCCCGGAAAGCCCGGCTCTTTTTCCGGCAATGCTCAAGTCCTGACACGGGCTGCCGCCGATGACCGCATCCACAACAGGAGCAGTGCCACCGTTGATTTTGGTTATATCGCCAAGGTGAATCATTTCTCGCTTTCCTCCACCGGGGAGCGGAGCCAACGCAAAATGCAGAGCGCACACGATTTGCCAGTGTGGCAGCCATCCACTTCGACTAATGGACAGTGTATAACGTCCGCCAGCTCCTCATCCGTCATAGCTCGGATTCTGTCACTGTTTGTTTTCGGCTTCACTTTTCGCTGAGATTCAAGCTCCCACTTTACTTCAAGCGCATCCTGAAAACAATTGGCCGCATCATGAAGACCAGCGGCCCATACCTGGTGCATCATTTCCATTTCCCATGCCCTTGGGTTTTTGCAGCACCCATTTTCTCCATGCTTGTGGTTTACTGGGTTTGGCATAAACTGTTCTACAACGTTGCTCATTTCCCATTTCCTTTCTGTTTGCCTTTATTTCCCCGAGGAACTTTCCCCCACCTGGGCGGGGTGCAACTCCGCTTCACCGGCTTGAAACAGCCGTACATTTTCGCCTTGCTCATTGAAAATCCTCCGAATCAAAAAAGCTCATACCCTGCACCGCTTCCTGCTCTGCTTTCTTTTTCTCGGCCTTTTCCCGCGCCATCCGCTCGGCCTTGTAAGCGTTGTATTTCTGCCGGTACTCGTAGGATTTCCCGAAGATGTTCCACGCAGCTTTTACCAAGTTCGGCTCATATGGCCGTATCAGCTCCAAATCCGCAATGGCCTTGTAGGAAATCGGGCAGCCGCAGCAGCCGGTACGGGTAAGCCCGTAGACCTCATATGCATCCGAGTACCGTAGGCCGTAATACGCCTTGTACTATGCCTTATCTGCATCCGAAACATAGTACAGTGGGCGAAGCCGATACTGTCCATAGCTGGTTTCCGTGAAACAAAGAGATGTGTTGTCCTTCCGGGGAACGGAACGCATACCGCCCTCATCCCGGCGCTCACCGGTGATCACCATGTCGTAGCCCTTCTGGATCTGATGTGCAACATTTTTCTTGCAGTATGTGCAACAGTCGGCGGAAATCTTAAAATCCGGTGGATACTCCCCGATGAAATCCCGCATGTACTTGCTGGAATTGATTACCAGCTGAATATTTGGCCTTGGCTCTCCCTTGGAATTGCAGCAGCAGAGGAAATTCAGAACGCTTTCACACTTTGGGTACCGCTCCCGCAGCTCCTGCCGCTTGGCTTCCTTGTCCTCCGCCTGATCGTACTCCTGAGCAACGGAGAGGGGGACGTCCTTTTTCTGCCACTCAGAAAGCCCGGTGGACATGATCTTGGAAACGAACGGAATGCCATATTTCCGGGAAGCCATGACAATATTCGTTTTCGGGCGTACTGTCTCGATCTCCACGCCATATTTCTCAGCCGTGGCCTTGACGTGATCTTTCGTGGCCTTCATTTCAAGGCCGGTATTGAAGAAAACGTATTTCACCGACGGCAATCCGAAAATATTCCTTGCCCGCTCGATCACATCGATCAGAATATCGCTGTCCGCGCCACCAGAGTAGCTACATATGGCGTTGGGATGCTGCTTCAGGTGCCTTGCGACAATGCTCTGAATGGCCTGGAACTTGGCAGGCGCGTCGAAGTCCGCATAGGCCGGACGATCTGTGTACACTCTGCTTTTGTACTCATTTTTCATAAATGATTCCCTCTCTCACCAAATCCGGGTGTTCATACCGAAAAAATTGGCGTTGTTTTTTGTGGTTTCCAATTGATTTCATGATGTTTTTGTTCCAATTATCGATGAAATACGTTTCCCATGCTTTGCATCCGTCCCCGTTGGTGGGGCAATCGTCCCGCGTGCAGTTTCTGCAAAAGGGGCTTTCAGAATCGATGTACTGGCCGGGTTTTTCTCTCATAATGCGTCCCTTCTTTCATCTGCGCCCGCCGCCAGAACCTGCCGTATGGCTTCCAGCTCAGCGTCCCCCAGCTCGCCGGACGCGCCCTTAGGAATATCAGGCTTCCCATAGCACCTAACCGGTGGTGCTGACCCAGCACCGCCCCTGTCCTGCTCTTTGGCAAGCCAGCCGTTGATAAATCGCTGTACCCCGCCCTTGGTTTTCCGCTTGGATGGGTTGGCGTCACACCACCCGGCCATTTTCCGAAGCTCTGCCAGGATATCAACGGCGGGATAGAGTTCTGCCCATTTGTCCACGTCAGCCTGAAAAACAGGGTAAAGGGATTTATCATTCAGCATGATCTGGCACACCGGCGGCGTGGAGGCGGTGCCCGGCTCCGCGCCTATACTCTCCTTTACTCTACTTTTCTCTACTCTACTCTCCTCTACTCTACTATGTCTTTGGATGTCAGCATTTTTTGAGAAAATGTTGACATTTCTGCTTGAAATGTTTACATTGGGGCAAATTTGGGCGCACTCGACCAGAAGGATGTTGTAATCGACTTCAAGACTTTTACGGCGGCTGACTGCCTCGAAGTACCGCTTCTGAATTCCCCGTGAAGTCAGAACGTGATACTCGTCATATATCTCTTTGTCGAACATCCCTCGTCTGATAGAAGCCTCTATTATTTCGGAAACGACGCTCCCACCCAGCCCGCATCTTCGGGCGAACAAAAGCGCAACCTCCTCTGTCCATTCAATGTAATAACCCTCCTTGCCGTATATCTCTTGCAGCAAGTGAACGATTACACCAAATCCTGTCAAGCCATATTCTGCTTCTATCAGTTCAAATTTCTTGTCCAAGCAAACATCAAGCGGAAAGAAATCAAGTCCGCTTTTGATTGCCATAGTTTACTCCTCGCTTACCAGCCTAGGGAATAGAACAACTTGAAGGCCGCGACTGCCAAAAATGTCAACTATTTGTTTTACTTCTTCTTCGGATATATTATTCAGTCGGAGAAGATTATCTTGAATGCTATCCAATTCAAAGATATCCTCGGCGTCGGTGACGATAACGTCATATTTCATTGCGCATTCACCTCCTTCACCAGCGAATATCTTGCAAAGCACGTCCGTTCCCCGTATCGGTTCTTCCCGGTGACGGTTTCGCTCTTGATGGGTACGCCCTGGGCTTTCAAATCCCAGATTCTGGCGCCCAGACGGTAACAGCCGTACTCGGTAACAGCCTCGGCCTGAGTGATACTTCCATAGTCCTGCAAATGCCGCAGGATACGCTCACACTGTGTCACGGGGTGCCTCCTCTCCGGTAAGGCGAACCGCCACGCATGGGCGGGTGCCGTACCGCTTGCAGACTGTGGCGTCTGTGATAGCTGCATCATCCTTGTAGGCGATACCGTTCAGGGCATCACACACGATCTTGCCTATGTTGTCCCAGTCGGGTTTCACCATTGGCAGAATCTGATTGTCAATCGCTTCGGCCTGCTTGCGCTTGCTCCACGAATGGGGAACGGGGTAGATTGCCGCAATGTCGACCCGGATAGTGCCGGTGAACTTTGCCCCGTGGGCTTCGCACTGGTATGCCCACGCCACCAGCTTTTCATAGTCCTTCGTTTTCTTTGGGGTGTATGTCGCACCGTTCTGGGTGAAGCGGGGGCGCTCCTTCCCTTGCGGAACGCCGGGAATCGTAAATTCAATCGTCACGTTTTCGCTCCTTCCTTTGGAGTTGGCGGTTTCCCTTCCACCGCCAAGGGAAAATGCAAACTGTACTGTCAATCTTTTTGAGGAAAGATTGATTTTTCCGGCCTAGAACGGCAATTGCGCGTCGTCGTCTTCCAGCGGCGTAAAATCGCCGGTATTGCCGGAATAGGGGGTGGAGAAATCGCCGGATGAGGGTGCAGGCTCACCTCTGAGGGGCTTGTCGCTGGGCAAGGTATATTTGCCATCCTCCACGCTATCCACGCTGATAGCCCGGAAGGGGCGCACTGCCCAGCCGGATTTTCCGTTATACTCCCACTGCTCGTTCCGGAACAGAATGCCGATTTCCTTCTTTGCAAGGGAATTTTCGTCCCAATCCCAGGTATATCCCCGGTTGGATTCTTCAACGGAGGTAACGAAGCCTTTCAGAATGGATTTTGTCCATTCGTCCTTGTCGCTGCCATCGTTTTTAGGCAGCCACAGGCGGAGAACGCCCTTCCACTTCTTGTCCTCCCGCTGGTTCCGCTTGAAATCCTCGTCATAATACCCGGCAAACTCACCGGCGGAGATATCAAACAGCACGCACAGTTGGTCACCGTAGTCGTTGCGCTGCACCGCTGCCCGCTTGATCGTGCAGACGTAAGCCCCAAGGGGCAGCTTCTGACGGTCGCTGAATGCCTGTACGTTGTTCCAGTTGCTCGGTTTGTTAATCATTTTTTTCAGTTCCCTTCTTGTTTAATTCGTAATATTCCCGAATGGCGGTATCCACGGCTTTCAGATCGTTATCAATCTCAGCTGGGAACATGTCCATAGGAGATTTGCATGTGGTTGTGCCGTCGCTCTGGGTCACAAAAACGTGTTTTTTCCCGTCTGTATAGCAGAGCAGGACAATGGAGAAAAGCCCCTCCACGGTCAGCTGGTTGTCCAGCATCTTTCCTAGAGTCTTTGCCCGGGTCTTGCCGGTGTTGCTGTCCTGATCTGTATGGTGCAGGAAATAGACGATCACGTCCGGCGGGGTCTGGGTGATGACAAACTGCACCAGATTGTAGAAGTGCAGCGCCATGTCTGTGTACCTGTCTCTTATACACATCTGACGCTGCCGACGATACTCCTTGTGTAGAT
>ENA-OZEV01000073-OZEV01000073.1-human-gut-metagenome-genome-assembly--contig:-NODE-73-length-40804-cov-8.043314_pt1 | contig 40804 bp, 33 predicted proteins | sample MGYA00244613_ERZ653624 | MGnify/ENA primary metagenome ERZ653624 (study PRJEB26926, sample SAMN06164936) | human gut metagenome | biome: ENVO:00009003; feature: ENVO:2100002; material: ENVO:00002003...
AGCCCACCGGCATCGTGGTCAACTGCCAGACCCAGCGCAGCCAGTTCCAGAACCGCGACTACGCGATGGAAATGCTGAAGGCAAAGCTGTACCAGATCGCCAAGCAGCAGCACATGGATAAGATCGACGACATCAAGGGCGTCCAGAACGAGATCGCATGGGGCCACCAGATCCGCTCCTACGTCTTTATGCCCTACACGATGGTCAAGGACCACCGCACCAACTACGAGACCGGCAACGTGGACGCTGTCATGGACGGCGACCTCGACGGCTTCATCTTCGCTTACCTCAAGGCTGCAAGCCGTGGTGAGCTGCAGGATACCTAAAATCAGAGCATAACAAAAACGTCTGTACTTCGTTTGGAGGTACAGACGTTTTTCTTTTTATTCGAGGTCGCCGAGTATCCCCGGCCAGAGGGCTTCCTCCTGCCGCATGGCGACGAAGCAGCAGTCGAGGTACATCTTGTTTACGGCAGCGACGATGGTACCGCGCAGCAGACGCTTTTCGTCGGCGGCATCCGGGTCGAGGCCGCGGATGGTGCTGCTGACACCGAAGATGTAGGGCAGGCAGTTCTCCACCTCGTCGCAGAAGTAGTCGTAGGCTTCGGCGGCGGTGCAGTGAGCCCGCTGCATCTGAAAGAGGGTGTCGATGTTTTCCAGCGAGAGGACATTTTTAGACAATACGATATAGATGAGAGAAGCCAGCTGTTCGCGGGAATACTTCTTTTTGACGGGGTGGGAGATGACTCCTTTCTTGACGTAGTTGCTCACCATGGAGGGGGTGAGCTCCACCCCGGGGAAGCCCCGGAAGCAGCTGTTGACGAGCTGCACGGTCTGGTCGAGATACAGCCCCACGGAGGGCAGCTCCCGGTAGCGCGGCAGGGAAAACCCGGCGGCGCAGGCCGTGACACGGCGTTTCATTTCCTGATTCATGGTGGTAGTATAGCGCATTTTTGAGTCGGGGTCAACCGTTTATGAAAACGACGTTAACAATTTTACAAATCGCTTGACAGGTTTTTGAAAAACTGATATAGTGGACTCACCGAACGTAAAAAAATGCGGCGGACACCCGCCGGAATGGAGATAGATGGAAATGAAACGAATCGTTGTGGACTCTTCTGCCAGCCTGTATGCGCTGGACGGCATTGATTTTGCTGCTGTGCCTCTGAAGATCGTGACCGACGAGAGGGAATACCTCGACGACGGCACGCTGGACGCCGTGGAAATGGCGACTACCCTGCGCACCTATAAGGGCAAGACCAGCACCTCCTGCCCCAACATCGGCGACTGGCTGGAGGCTTATGAGGGCGCAGATGAAATTTATGCCATCACCATCACCGGCACCCTGTCGGGCAGCTGCAACGCCGCCCAGCTGGCCGCAGAAGAGTATCAGGCAGAGCACCCGGGTGCTCAGGTCTTTGTGCTGGACAGCTTGTCTGCCGGTCCGGAACTGGTGCTGCTGGCAGAGCATATCCGTGCGCTCATCGAAGAGGGCAGGGAGTTTGACGAGGTGTGCGAAGAGATGCTGCGCTACCGTCACCACACCCATCTGCTGTTCTCGCTGGAATCGCTGGCGAATCTGGCCCGGAATGGCCGGGTGAAGCCCGCTGTGGCTGCTGTGGCGCGGATGCTCAACATCCGGGTCATCGGCAAGGCCAGCGATGTGGGCGAACTGGACGTCCTCTGCAAGACCCGCGGCGAGCACGGCGCTCTCGAGCGCATCGTGCTGGAGCTCAAAGGCCACGGCTACACGAACGGCAAGGTCATCATTGCCCACTGCGGCAACCCCGCCGCCGCCGAGCGCCTGATGCACATGGTGCGGGCTGTCTTCGAGGGCGCACAGGTGCGGGTGACCGAGTGCGGCGGCCTGTGCAGCTACTACGCCGAGCTGGGTGGCCTCATGGTGGGCTTCGAGGACGCGGACGCCTGAGCTTGAAATCTCCGCATCTCTGCACTATACTATTCCCATAAAAATGCTGCCGAAAGGCAGCGGGGGAGGCGCAGATGTTCTTTCGGCTTCCGGTCGTACGGTTCTTCAATCGTGTCATCAACAGGGCCACGATCACAGTGGCCCTTGTTTTGCTACAGATCGGCTGGCTGCTCTGGGCTTTCTTCTCCCTCACCGCCGGAAAGGTGTGGGTGAATGCGGGGCTGAACGTCCTCAGCCTCTTCATCACCCTCTACCTCGTGCGGAAAGACGAGAACAGCGACTATAAGATCATCTGGCTCGTCCTCATCGGCATGATGCCGCTGCTGGGCGGTGCGCTCTATCTGGCCTTCGGCAACAAGGCCCCCGCCAAGCGGATGCGCCAGCGGATGCAGGCGGTGGAGCGCCAGCACACCGCCGACCTCGCCCAGCAGCCGGGCCAGACCGACGCCCTCGACCCCGCCAGCAGGGGACTGAGCCGGTATGTTTCGGAGTACGGGCCGTACCCCGCATGGAAAAACTCCACGGCAAAATATTACCCCTGCGGTGAGGCCATGTACCCTGACCTGCTGGCCGACCTCGAAAAGGCAGAGCGGTTCATCTTCCTCGAGTTCTTCATCGTCCGCACCGGCAAGATGTGGAAGGGGGTAGAGGACATCCTTGTCCGCAAGGCGGCACAGGGGGTGGATGTCCGGCTCATCTACGACGATTTCGGCAGTCTGCTGGGTCTGCCGTCCGATTTCGTGGTGCAGATGGAGCGGGCGCATATCCGCTGTATCCCGTTTAACCCGGTGGTGCCGCTGGTGTCGCTGGTCATGAATCACCGCGACCACCGGAAGATCGTGGTCGTGGACGGAAATACAGCCTATACGGGCGGCATCAATCTGGCCGACGAGTATATCAATGAAGAAGAGCGGTTCGGCTACTGGAAGGACGCAGCCCTCCGCACCGAGGGCGCGGCGGTCTGGAACTTTACGGTGATGTTCCTTGACCACTGGAACGCCTTCCGCCCCAGCGAGGAGGATTATGCGCCCTTTATGCCTCAGGCTGAGTCCCTGTCTGCCCAGTCGGACGGAGTGATCCAGCCCTACGGGGACAGCCCGCTGGACGAAGAGGCTCTGGCCGAGACGGTCTACCTGAATATCATCAATCAGGCCCAGCGGTATGTCTATATCTATACGCCCTACTTCGCGGTGGGCGAGACCATGCTGGAAGCCCTCAAGGCGGCGGCAAAGCGGGGCGTGGACGTCCGGCTGGTGCTGCCGGGCATCCCGGACAAGAAGCTCATCTTCCGGCTGACCCGCTCCTATTATGTGCCGCTGCTCCGGGCGGGGGTGCGCATCTACGAGTTCACGCCCGGCTTTCTCCACGCCAAGTGCTACGTCAGCGATGACCGCGCCGCCGTGGTGGGCAGCATCAACATGGATTACCGCAGCCTCTTCCTCCACTTTGAGTGCGGGGCGCTGCTGCTCTATAACAGTCAGGTCATTGCTCTGCGGGACGATGTGCTTCGCACCCTGCCAGAGTGCCGGGAAGTGCAGCTGGCCGACTGCCGCACCTCGCTGGCCGGGACGCTGCTGGACAGTGTGCTCCGCCTGCTGAGCCCGCTGATGTGAGCGATACTGTGGTGGAATAAGTGGCGAAGTGACAACTTAATGATATATCTACGTTATATTTTATCACTTCGCCAACTTGGCGAAGTGCTTTGACTTGGCGAACTGGTCACTTCGCCAGCTGTGCTCATTTCGCCACGGTGGCGGAGTGACATTCTCGACGATGTTTCGTTTATAATTTCTCACTTCGCCAGATAACACGTCGGTCTCAGAGCACAGTTGTAAATTTTCTGCGTGGTGCTTGACTTTTGCGGGGAATCGCATATAATAAAGATGGTAAATGTGGAAGCCAATATGTCATTGACACACCCAAAAGGAAAAGACCCCCTCCCGGAGCTGCTATCTCCGAAAGGGGGTCCTTTTTAGTGCTTACGGCCCTTCAGCCATCCGTCAAGCCACTTACAAATGTAGTAAGAAGCTACATTTGCTCCGACGGACAGGATAAATGTGGAAATATACGCCATTGGACAACACCTCCCTTCCCATAAAACTGGGCGGGGTAGGCCGCAGGACAAGTATAACACAGTTTCCAACAAAAAGATACATAAATAAATAGACTCCTGTCGGGCTATACTACTCCCAAAGAGATGAAAGGGAGCGTAACGCTTATGACACAGAGACAAAAAGCTCTTCTGAGCTGTGCCGTGGCGGCGGCACTGCTGCTGTCCGGTTGCCGCAAAGGCAACAGCGATTCCGGCAGCATGAGCAGTTCGAACGCCATGTCCGGCTCGTCCGGCAGCGCCAGCACCACCCAGACCGGCGGCTGGAAGACCGGCCTCGGCATCCTGACCGAGGCTTCCGATGAGGCCCGTACCGGCACCATCCATACCATCGCCGCCGCCGTCCTGCTGGACGGAGACGGCAAGCTGGCCGACGTGATGCTGGATGAGCTGGAAGTGGAAGTTACCGCCGACGGCAAAGGCGTCGTCACCATGCCTACCGACTACCGCACCAAGCGCCAGAAAGGGGACGACTACCCGCTGGCAGCGGCATCTTCGCTGAAAAAGGGCTGGGCCGAGCAGGCCGATGACTTCGCCGACTACCTCACCGGCATGACGCCCGAGCAGGCATCCATGCTGGAAACGGATAAGGACGGCAAGGCTGTGGACGCCGACCTGCTGTCCGGCTGCACCATCCGGGTGGATAAGTACCGCGACGCCGTGGCGAAAGCCTGCACGAATGCATCCGCCCTCGGCGCGGCGAAGGGCGACCGGGTGAGCCTCGGCGTGGAGGCGGAGAATGCCTCTTCGGACATCACCGCCACCGACGATAAGGATGTGAACGCAGAAGTTGACCTTACCGTCGTGGCCCTGACTCTGGATGCCGATGGCCGTGTGACCAGCGCCATCGGCGACATGGCAGAGCCTGCGCTGACCATCGCGGCAGACGGCGGCGTCACCGCCCCGGACACCGTCCGCTCCAAGCTTGAGCTGGGCGACAGCTACGGGATGCGGAATGCATCCAGCCTCGGCAAGGAGTGGTACGAGCACAGCGAGGGCTATTGCAGCTACCTCAAGGGCAAGACTGAGAAAGAGGTGGCGGACATCCCTGCCGACGGCTCGGACGCCGACCTCGCGGCCCTCTGTACCATCTCCATCGACGCCCTGCAAAAGGCCGCAGGGGATGCGTTTGAGAATGCGTCATTATAAATTGAACGGAAAGTCTGACCGTCACCGTGAGGTGGCGGTTTTCTTTTTGTCCTTTGTACAAATACACCGAAAACCCTATCGGAAAGGGGCGGTCTGCGGGCAAAACGCGAAAAAATCGGTTTTCCTCTTGCAAAACGGGGCAAAACGCGCTATTCTATAGTCACAGTTTAACAATTTAGCATGGTAAAGCGGTAAAACGAAGCGCTGCTTCTGCTGAAACTGAGGGAGGAAATTACAACATGAAACGTCTGGTATCTGCTTTTCTGGCCGGTGCGATGGCACTGAGCCTTGCCGCCTGCGGCGGTTCTGCATCCACTTCTACGGCTGCTTCTTCTGCCGCCGCCTCTGCCGCCCCGGCAAGCTCCGTGGCCGCTGACAGCGACCTGGCTTACCTCCAGTCCAACGGCAAGATGGTCATCGGCTACACCGTGTATGAGCCGATGAACTACACCGACGCCGACGGCAACTTCACCGGTTTCGATACCGAGCTGGCCACCGCTGTCTGTGAGAAGCTGGGTGTCGAGCCGGAGTTCGTGGAGATCAACTGGGACACCAAGGAGACCGAGCTGGCTGCAAAGAGCATCGACTGCATCTGGAACGGCCTGACCCTGACCGATGACCGCGAGGAGAATATGGCCTGCACCAAGCCCTACGTCAAGAACGCCCAGGTCGTCGTGGTGAAGGACGGCACCGATTATACCTCCACCGCCGACCTCATCGGCAAGACAGTGGTGGCCGAGGCCGGCTCTGCCGGTGAGACCACCATCACCGAGAACGCCGACCTGTCTCAGGCTGATTTCATCTCCAAGGCTGTTCAGACCGACTGCCTGATGGAAGTCGCCGCTGGCACTGCTGACGCCGCCATCCTCGACCTGACTCTGGCTTCTGCCATGATCGGCGAGGGTACCGACTACGCAAACCTCAAGATGGTGGATGAGCTGAACGTCGAGGAGTACGGCGTGGCCTTCCGCAAGGGCAGCGACGTAGCCGAGGCTGTGGACAATGCATTCGACGAGCTGAAGGCTGACGGCACCATGCAGACTCTGGCTGACAAGTACGGCCTGACTCTGGCTGAGTAACTTACATTATAAACGGATAGGTGTAGTGATTCTGTGACTGTGATTTTGGAGCGTCTGACCGGCGCATTCGCGCTCAACTGTGAGCTGTTCTTTCTGACTTTGCTGTTCTCGCTGCCGCTGGGCCTTGTGGTGGCCTTTGGCTCCATGAGCCGGTGCGCACCGCTGCGGGGCGTCGTCAAGACCTTCGTGTGGGTCATCCGCGGCACGCCGCTGATGCTCCAGATCATCGTCATCTACCTTGGCCCCGGCCTGCTGGGCATGACCAACCCCTGGCCCTCCGGCTCTTCGGGCCGTCTGGTGGCGGCGGTGGTGGCTTTCGCCATCAACTACGCCTGCTACTTCTCTGAGATCTACCGCGGCGGCATCGAGGCTGTGCCGAAAGGCCAGACCGAGGCCGGTCAGGTGCTTGGCATGACCAAGAGCCAGATCTTTTTCAAGGTCACGCTCCTGCAGGTCGTCAAGCGCATCCTGCCCCCGATGGGCAACGAGGTCATCACGCTGGTGAAGGATACCTCGCTGGCGAACGTCATCGCCAACAAGGAGATCATCATGATGGCGAAGGAGTACAGCGCCAAGGGCCTTATCTGGCCGCTGTTCTCCACCGCGATTTTCTTCCTCGTCTTTGTCGGCGCACTCACCCTGCTGCTGGACTGGGCCGAGAAAAAGATGGACTATTTCCGCTGCTAAGGAGGATACTGAATTATGGCATTACTCGAAGCCTCCGGCATCGGGAAGAATTTCGGCGAGACGAAAGTTCTCAGGGACATCTCGCTCACACTGGAACAGGGCGAGGCGCTGGCGATCATCGGCTCGTCCGGCTCGGGCAAGACGACGCTGCTGCGCTGCCTGAATTTCCTTGAGCGTCCCGATACCGGCGTCATCAGGGTGAACGGCGAGACCATGTGGGACGCCGCCGACCCTGCCACCCAGCGGGAGAGCGAGGTGCGGAAAAAGCGCCTCCACTTCGGTCTCGTGTTCCAGAACTTCAACCTCTTCCCCCAGTACACCGCGCTGGAAAACGTGATGCTGGCGGGGGAGCTTCTGGCGAAGGAGCAGCCCGGCTACAAGGCCAACAAAAAGGCCATCCACGCCCAGCTGGAAGCACAGGCCCGTGACCTGCTGGCCCAGATGGGCCTGTCGGAGCGGGCAGGCCACTACCCCCACCAGCTTTCCGGCGGTCAGCAGCAGCGGGTGGCCATCGCCCGCGCACTGGCGCTCCACCCGGACATCCTCTGCTTCGATGAGCCCACCAGCGCCCTTGACCCGGAGCTGACCGGCGAAGTCCTCCGTGTCCTGCGCGACCTCGCCGACCGAAAGACCACCATGATCATCGTTACCCATGAGATGCACTTCGCCCGCGACGTGGCCGACCGCATCATGTTCATGGACGGCGGCGTCGTGGTGGAGGAAGGCCCGGCCCGCCAGCTCATCGACCACCCCCAGGAGGAGCGCACCAAGCAGTTTTTGGCGCACTACTCTGAATAAGACAGGCTATGGCCCTCCCCGCTCGGGAGGGCTTTTTTGCGCCATTCACGCCGAAAACACCACGATTCGCGCAGTTTTTATTTACATTCTCCGGATTTTTTGGTAAGCTTGTATCGAAAAAGGCTGATTCTTCAAAAGACGAACAGACCAAAGGAGGACGGACTATGAGACTGAAGAGCGCACTCCGGCGGGGCGTGGCCGCCGCCGTCATCGCGGGCATCGTGGTGAGTTCCGGCATTCCGGCCTATGCGGCCCGGTGGGACATCGCCAACGGCGACATCACCGTGAAAGCGGGCGACACCGAAGGAAAGAACAAGGTCACACAGGGCGAGACCATCGACAAGGACGACACCAACACCGTCATCACCGGCAAGTCGGATAAGAACACCGTCACCATCGACACCTCCAAGGGCGACGTGGACGTCACCTTCGACGACCTGAAGATCGACGTCAGCGGCAAGGCCGAGGGGGACGTCAGCGGCGACGGCCCAGTCGATGCGGGCAAAGCCGCCGTCACCGTGCAGGGCAATCACGATGCGACCATCGAGCTGGACGGCGACAACGAGCTGAAGAGCGGCGGCTATAATGCGGGTCTTGAGAAGAACGAACACGAGTCGAAAGGCACTCTGACCATTAAGGACGACAAGGGCAAGGACGGCTCCCTCACCGCCGAGGGCGGCTTCGGCGGCGCAGGCATCGGCGGAGGCATCGAGAGCACCGGCAGCAACATCACCATCCGGGGCGGCACCATCGAGGCTGTGGGCGGGAGCAACGCGGCAGGCATCGGCGACGGAGCAGGCCGCGCGTCGGACGACACCGACGACCCGAACCCGGGAGACCTCTACATCTGCGGCGACGCCGAGGTGACGGCCAAGGCGGGAAGCCAGATGACGGACGCCAAGGCCCCGGCCATCGGCGGCAGCTACGGCGAAGTACCCACGGAGAACCTTTCTGACGATGAACATAAGGTGACGGGAGGACGGCTGACCCGTCTGAACGCGGACGGCACCGTGATGGAGGGGATGGGCTACGACTACACCTCCACCCCCAAGCCCCAGCCGGACGACGACGAGGACGACGATGATGATGACGTCCCGCCCCCGGCACAGGAGAACGCTCCCGAACCCCTGCCCGGCGGCATGGTGGTGGGCGGCTTCTTTTCCAGCCGGGTCACCATCCAGCGGTGGGATTCTGCTTTGGCCATTATTGAGAGCACCGACCCCATGCCCGGCAGCTTAAAGGCCGGCGACGCCGGAGAGGTCCTCACCCCGGGGGGTGTGGTGCTTATTGAGAGCGCCGCTCCCCGCTCCACCGTCACCACCGACATCTCCAGTCTCCGGGAGGACGGCGTGGAGGACATCTTCTTCCGCTATGAGGACACCATGACCCACTATAGCGTGGACAAGATGGCCGACGCGGCGGGCGAGGACGCTGACGTGGAGCTGAAGCAGAACAGGGAGGACATCAGCCTCCGGCTGGACGGCGAAACGCGGGACGACCTGTCAGAGCGCTATCTGGAGTGGGTGCCGGTGCAGACGCCAGAGCCGCAGGAGTGGCTGATATTGACCCACGAACTCGCGAAAAAAAGGGACGACCGCCCGAGTTTGGATTGGTGGCTCGAGCCTGAGAGAGAGGAAACGGTAGAGCAAAAAACGAGTGAAGAACTCAGACGTGAACTCGACGAATTACTGAAACAAGAGCGGGAGATGGGCTTCCAATTTGCGAAAAAAAGGGACGACCTCCCGAGTTTGGATTGGTGGCTCGAGCCTGCGAGAACGGAAACGCCGAGAATCGGGCTTGACGAGTCCCTGAAACAGCTGGCTTCCCGATTTGAGGCCATCGCTCCCGAGGAGGATAAGCCACGGCTTTTCCTGCTGGAAACCACCGTCCCGGATGGCACAAAGTATACCAATCTGTTGGAGAGTGACCTGCGGAGCTATACCGACCTTGGTGACGACTGGGACGACCTGCCGGATACCCAGGGTGAGATAAAGCTCTGGATACCGGAGGACTTGGGGCAGCCCAAAGAAATAAGCATCTCAAAGGAGAGCCTCTGAGCCGCAGCGACGGCATTGCATGATACACAGAACGAAAGGAGATGTACTATGAGACTGAAAAGCGCACTCCGGCGGGGCGTAGCCGCCGCCGTCATCGCGGGCATCGTGGTGAGTTCCGGCATCCCGGCCTATGCGAAAACATGGGACATCGCCGACGGCGACATTACGGTCAAAGGTGCGAGCGATGAAAGCGGAAACTATAACAATGTCAAGCAGGGTGAAAAGGATTTCGAGAAGGATGAGGGGGAGACCGTCATCACCGGCGAGTCGGATAAGAACACCGTCACCATCGACACCTCCGAGGGCAACGTGGACGTCACCTTCGACGACCTGAAAATTGACGTCAGCGGCAAGACCGAGGTGGATGGCAGCGGTGACAGCCCAGTCGATGCGGGCAAAGCCGCCGTCACCGTGCAGGGTGACCACGATGCCGCCATCGAGCTGGACGGCGCCAACGAGCTGAAGAGCGGCAGCCACAATGCGGGCCTCGAGAAGAATGGCCATGAGTCCTCCGGCAAGCTGACCATCAAGGACGATAACGATACCAAAGGCGCTTTGACCGCTGAGGGCGGCGACGGCGGCGCAGGCATCGGCGGCGGCTACGAAAGCGGTGCCGGAAACATCGAGATCACCGGTGGCACGATAGAGGCCGTGGGCGGCGAGGGTGCTGCCGGTATCGGCGGCGGTGTGTACGGCACGGGCCACGACATCGAAATCTCCGGCGGCAAGGTGTCGGCTTCGGGCGGCAGCTACAGCGGCCCTGAAGACGACCCACGCCCCGGCGCGGCTGGCATCGGCGACGGCGCGGGCGCGTGGTCTGAGATAGACCCGGATGCGCCGTCCAGCAACCCCAATAACATCATCATCTCCGGCGACGCCGAGGTGGAGGCCAAGGCAGGCGCCAGCACCGGCGGCAAAACTGCGGCCATCGGCGGCGGCCTAGTCGGCGAGATTTCCAATGACGCCCTCTCCAACGACGACCACAAGGTGACGGGCGGCAGTCTGACCCGCTACGACCCCGACGGGAAGAAGATGGAGGACTACAGCTACGACAGGCGGACGCCCTCCCAGCCGGAGCAGCCGGGCAAGCCGGACAAGCCGGAGCAGCCGGATAAGCCGGAACAGCCCGATGATACCGAGAACGACGACGAGGACGACGCTCCGGACACGCAGACCGGCGAGGTGCCGGACCGTGTGAAGCAGATGTACGAGGCCGTCGGCGTGATCACCCATCTGGATGGCACACAGGAGCTTGGTGACGTGACCACGGCGGAGTATGACCCGGTCAACAGGGTCCTGAGCTTCGATGCCCATGGTTCGGTCTTTCGGATGACAGGCGACTCGCTGCGGGAGCTTGCAAAGGAGGTCCATGAGCTTCGCATCCGGTTCCTTGATGGGGAAGGGCGGGAAATGGAGGCCGTCATTCCGCTGGCCCGGATCAAAGATCTGGTCGGCGTGAATGGCGCATTCGAACTCGAGCTGTCCCAGGAAGGGCTCTATCGCTTCCATGTTGTCGGGCAGACGGGATATGATAGAAAAACATTCTCGGATGAGACCGCCCTGCGCCGAAACGGCAAGGAACTGGTCCTCGTGTACCGCGTTGGCGATGAGGAGCAGAAAGCGCAGGAGACTGCCCGGGTGGAAGAGGCGATCGCCCGCCGCAAGCAGGAGAAAGAGCAATGGGGAACGGTCCTCTCCGGTCGAGAAAGCAGCTCCCTGAGCGGACTGCCCGAGCTGACTCAGCCGGGAACGGGTACCGTCGGCGGCGTGACCGACTCCATCGCAGACCCGAAGGTCACCGACATGGGCTCCATCACGGTTCGTCTGCCCGGGAAGTCCGCCCCGGACCAGACGGTGTGGAAGACAGTTACCGGTAACATCGTGAAGTTCGTGAGCGGGAAGCAGGACGTCACGCATGACGATTCGGCTGACATCGTGAAGCTCGTGAGCGGGAAGCAGGACAGCAAGAAGGACGACCCGGCCTCCTCCGCCGGTGACCCCAGCGGCCTCCCGACTTCCTCGCCGGACAGCCTCACCACGGCCCAGCAGCCGGAGACAATCGGTAAGCAGCCGGAGACAATCGCCCAGCAGCCGGAAACAGGCGGATGGGTAACGGACAGTCAGGGTGACTGGGTGTGGAAGCCGGGCAAGGATGACAGTCGGCCGCCGGATTTGGGAGGAAATTGGGAGACAAGTAAATGGATGGGGCGCAGCGACTATTGGTGGGAGTGGCAGCCGGTGCAGGAGGGTGATCAGTTATATTGGAAACCAATCCTGCAGACACGGATCAGGGATTATGCTTGGTGGGATCCCTTTTATGACTCCACATATTGGGAGACAAAAAAATGGAGAAGGGTCAGTCAGCCGCCGGATCCTGCTTGGTGGAATTCCTTTTATGACTCTGCATGGATGTACGATTATGAAGGCTGAGAGCGCGCGCTGAGAGGGAGTGTAGCAGGAGGGTCCTGCGCAGGGGCAGACCTGCCGCCCCCTGCGCACAATCACCAAAAACCACCGATAGAAAATAGCAATGTTGTACGAAGAAATCTGAGAAAAACCCCTTGCAAAATCACGATGAGCTGAGTATAATACCACTCATGAAGCGCAAAACGTCCTGCCCCTCGTCCGGCAGGGCGTTTTTGTCGGTAAAGATCCGGCAAAGAAATGTTAAGTGACCGCCCGGGGAGGGGCTTTGTATGACAAAAGACATGACACAGGGCAGCCCGCTCAAGCTCATCCTTGCCTTTGCGGTGCCGCTGATGCTGGGCAGTCTGTTCCAGCAGTTCTACAATCTGGCCGATACCATCATCGTGGGCCGCTTCGTGGGCGTGGATGCGCTGGCGGCGGTGGGCAGCGTGGGCGGCCTGAACTATCTGGTGCTGGGCTTCGTCAACGGCATCGCCTGCGGCTTCTCCATCCCCATCTCGTGGACCTTCGGCGCGAAGGATTACAGAGAGATGCGGCGCTACACCGCCAATACCGTCTGGCTGAGCCTCTTTTTCGCCGTCGTGCTCACGGTGGTGACGGTGGCCCTGACCCGGGCGGTGCTGGTCTGGACCAACACCCCCGACAACATCATCGACATCGCGGACATCTACATCCGCACCATCTTCTGGGGCATCCCCTTCACCCTGCTGTACAACGTCACCAGCGCCCTCATGCGCGCGCTGGGCGACAGCAAGCGGCCGCTCTATTTCCTGCTGGTGGCCAGCGTGCTGAACATCGGCCTCGACCTGCTCTGTATCCTCATCTTCCGGATGGGGGCGTTCGGTGCGGCCTTCGCCACCGTGTTCAGTCAGGCGGTGGCGGGCATCGGCAGTCTCATCTACATCGGCCGCCACTATCCGGAGCTGAAATGGAGCAGGGAAGAGGGCCGTCTGAGCGCCAGCCACTGCCTCAAGCTCTGCAACATGGGCATCCCTATGGGCCTGCAGTGCAGCATCACCGCCATCGGCAGCGTCGTGCTGCAGGGCGCGGTGAACGGTCTGGGCAGCAGCATCGTGGCCGCGCAGACCGCAGGCAGCAAGGCCGCCCAGTTCCTCTCGGTGCCGCTGGAGAGCATCGGCACCGCCATGACCACCTACGCCAGCCAGAACATGGGCGCTCACGACCTCAAGCGTGTGGACCGGGGCGTCAATACTGCGCTGGGAATTGGCTGCGTCTACAGTGTGGCATCCTTCCTCATCCTGCGTGTGCTGGATGTGCCGCTCATCAGCCTCTTCCTCGAGAGCAGCGAGGTGGAGATCATGGCGAATGCCCGCAGCTTCATCTTCTGGAACAGCGTGTTCTACATCCCGCTGGCTGTCCTCATCATCTACCGCTACACCATCCAGGGCCTGGGCTATTCCGGCCTTGCCATGTTCGCGGGCGTGGCCGAGATGGTCGCCCGTGCCATGGTGGGCTTCTGGTTCGTGCCGCTCTGGGGCTACTTTGCGGCCTGCATCGCCAACCCTGTGGCATGGTTCTTCGCCTGCTTCTTCCTCATCCCGGCGTACTTTGCCGTGCGCAATCGGCTGATGAAAGAAAATGCATATGGGGTGGGGGATTAAATCTCGCCTACAGCTCCCCTTCGGGGGAGCTTTTGTTGTATTTACAAATCCCCCCAAAACCGCTATACTATATATAGTTGTGTCAAAACGAGGAGGCGGGACGATGGAGCAGGAGCTGGAACGGCTGGAAGGCACGGTAGAGGACATTATCTACCTGAACGAAGACAACGGCTACACCGTGTTCGAGGTGTCGGGCGGCGGTGTCGTCACCGTTGTGTGCGGCGTGGTGGGAGAGCTCCACGCCGGTGAGAGCGTCGTCTGCCGGGGCAGGTACGAGAACCACGCCACCTATGGCCGACAGTTCCACGCACAGGAGTGCGAGACGGATATGCCCAAAGACCTCGAGGCCGTCTACGCCTTCCTCGCCAGCCGGTCGCTGCCCTACATCGGGGCTCGGACGGCAGATAAGATCATTGACAAATTTGGCGCGGCGGCGCTGGAAGTTATCGCCAACGACCCCGCCCAGCTCACCCTCATCCCGGGCATCTCGGCGGACAAGGCCGACCGCATCCAGCAGGAGTTCAAGCGGATGTTCGGAATGCGGGAGCTCATCGCCTATCTGGCTCAGTTCGAGATCAGCCCCCGCCGGGCGATGGAAGTCTTCCGCACCTTCGGGCCGGGGGCCATGCAGGCCATCCAGCAGAACCCCTACCTGCTCTGCGGCGAACCCTTGCAGCTGGACTTCCGCCATGCCGACAGCATCGCCCAGTATTATCAGATGGCAGGGGACTGCGCCCAGCGGCTGGAAGCCGCCCTTCTGCGCACCCTGCGCCACAACGCCGGCAATGGCCACACCTGTCTGCCCCGGGCGCAGCTGCTGGAAACGGCATCGAACTTCATCCACCAGCCCCCCGAAAAGCTGGCGGCGGCGCTGGACAGCTGCATCCAGACCGGGAAACTGGCGGTGCGGATGTTCGACGGAACACCGTATATTTATCTGCCGGATCTGCTGGCCGCAGAGCAGGACATCGCCGACCGTCTGGCCATGCTGACCAAGCGTGGGAAGCAGACGGCCCACGGCCTCGACAAGAACATCCAAATACTGGAACTGGCGCAGGGCTTTGCTTACGCGCCGCTCCAAAAAGAAGCCATCCGTAAGGCCATGACCGAGAACTGCCTTGTCCTCACCGGCGGCCCCGGCACCGGCAAGACCACCACGGTCAACGCCATCTTGCAGCTGCTCGAGAACGAGGCCGAACGGGTAGCCCTCTGTGCTCCCACAGGCCGCGCCGCCAAGCGTCTGAGCGAGCTGACGGGCCGGAAAGCCTCCACCATCCACCGTCTGCTGGAAGTGGACTACACCGGCGGCGTGGTCAGCTTCATCCACAATGACAAAAACCTGCTCAAGTGCGACGTCGTTATCCTCGACGAGATGAGTATGGTGGATGTCAAGCTGTTCCAGGCCCTCATTGCGGCACTGCGGTACAGCTGCCGTATTATTATGGTAGGCGACGCCGACCAGCTGCCCAGCGTCGGCCCGGGCAATATCCTCGGCGAGATCATCCGTTCCGGGCTGGTGCCGACGGTCTGCCTCAACGAGATATTCCGGCAGGCCGCTCAGAGCCTCATCGTGGAGAACGCCCACCACATCATCTCAGGCGAACCGCTGAAAAAGGGCGGAAAGACGGACGATTTCTTCTTCCTCGAAGCCGACGGCGACGCAGCCCAGAAGCTGGTCTGCGACCTTGTGACCACCCGTCTGCCCCGCAGCTACCAGTTCGACCCGGTGAAGGATATTCAGGTGCTCTGCCCCACGAAGCTTGGCCCCACCGGCACCCAGGCCCTCAACGCGGAGTTACAGGCCATGCTCAACCCGCCCAGGAAGGGCAAGCCGGAGCTGCAGAGCGCGGCCCGGGTCTTCCGGGTGGGGGACAAAGTGATGCAGGTGCGCAATAACTACGAGATAACGTGGCAGCGCATCGGCGGGGAACAGGGTGTGGGCGCCTACAACGGCGACATCGGCATCGTGGAGTCCATCGACGTGCGCAGCCGCTCCATGGTGGTGCGGATGGACGACCGGCGGCTGGTCTACCCGGCGGAGAACCTCAACGAGCTGGAAATTGCGTATGCCATCACAGTACACAAAAGCCAGGGCAGCGAGTTCCCGGCGGTCATCCTCCCGGCGGCACAGGTGCCGCCCCGCCTGTGCTACCGCAACCTCTTCTATACCGGCGTCACCCGCGGGCGGAAGCTCTGCATCGTGGTGGGCCGGCGGGACGTGGTGAACCGGATGATGTCCAACATCCGCCAGAACCTGCGCTACAGCGGCTTGGCCGCCCTGCTGGCAGAAGCTCTGCCGCCGGGGCGGGAGAACCTTTAAGGGTTTCTTTTTGGATACACCTGTGTTATACTATAATGTGTTTTGATGACCCGCGCCCGGAGATGGGCGATGGAAATAGAGAATGGGCAGCAGAGAAAGGAAATATCACGATTATGGCACAGAATGACATCGGTATCGATCTTGGTACGACGACCATCATCATCGCGCAGGAGGGGCAGGGCGTCGTGCTCAACCAGCCCAGCGTGGTGGCGGTGGATACCCGCAAGAACTGCGTGCTTGAGGCCGGCGACAAGGCCCTTGCAATGGTGGGCCGCACGCCCAACTACATCTCCGCCATCTTCCCGCTGAAGGATGGCGTCATCAGCGACCACACCATGACCCGGGAGCTCATCTGCCGCTTCGTCAATCAGGTCTACAGCTCCCACATGGTCAAGCCCCGTGTGGCCGTCTGTGTGCCTGCCGCCATCACCGGCATCGAGAGCGACGCCGTGGTGGAGGCCGTCATGGCTGCCGGTGCGCGTCAGGTCTACCTCATTGATGAGCCTATCGCCGCAGCTCTCGGCTCCGGCATCGACATCACCGTGCCGGATGGCCGGATGATCATCGACATCGGCGGCGGCACCACCGACATCGCCGTGCTGAGCCTCGGCGGCAAAGTCAAGGCCACCAGCGTCCGCGTGGCAGGCAACCACTACGACGAAGAGATCCTGAAGTTCGTGCGCAACAAGTTCAGCATCGCCATCGGCCAGCGCACCGCTGAGAACCTGAAAAAGAACGTGGCCTGCTGCCCCCAGAAGGCGGATTTCAGCGAGACCATGGAGATCAAGGGCCGCAGCCTGCTCACCGGCCTGCCCGTGCGTGTCAATGTCTCCACCGCCGACCTCTACGAGCCGGTCATGCGCCTGAGCGAGCAGATCGGCACCGCCGCCCATCAGGTGCTGGAGAAGACTCCTCCGGAGCTGGCCGGAGACATTTACCGCAACGGCGTCGTCCTCACCGGCGGCGGCGCACAGCTCCACGGCCTGCCTGAGTACCTCAGCCAGGAGCTGAAGGTGGAAGTGACCGTCTCGCCTGACCCCGTCAACTGTGTCGCGCTGGGTACGGCCATGAGCCTGCGTCTGGGCGACAAGCTGGAGACCGGCTTCATGGACGCTACCCCCCGCATGGGCCGCCGCTGAGAGGAAAGTGCTGTTCACAGAACCGTGAAAAACAATATGATTTTTGTTCATAGTTGTTGAATCGACCCGGAAAATATTGTATAATATCTTCAAATCGCTTTTTGCCGCCCGCCCCCCGGGCGGCAAAGAAAAAAGTAAATAGGAGGAAGACCATGGATTTAGGTTATGATGTGATCGTTACCATAACCGGTATTGTGCTGGTGTTTCTGATCCTCGTCCTGCTGATGGCCATCATCACGCTGGAGGGCAAGATCTTTGACGCCATGAACGGCAAGAAGGCAGCTGCCAAGGCTGCTTCTGCTGCAAAACCGGCTGCTCCTGTGAAACAGGCCGCTGCGCCCGCTCCTGCAAAGGCTGCTGCCCCGCAGGTCGAGGCCGGCATCCCCGGCGACGTTGTGGCAGCCATCATGGCAGCCATCTACTCTATGGGCAACGGCAAGTATGTGCTGAAGGCAGTCCGCCGCGGCAAGAATGGCTGGGGCAAGGCTGGCGTCAACGACACCACCGCACCCTTTTAACACAGGAGGAAAAACATGACTCAGTTTATTGAGACTCTGGTCGGTATTTTCCAGAGTTCCGGTTTTGCCAAGTTCGGTGAGCCGGGCGGCTGGCTGTACGCAGTGATGATCTGCGTAGGCTGCTTCCTGCTCTACCTCGCTATCGTCAAAGAGTTCGAGCCTCTGATCCTGCTGCCCATGGCTTTCGGCATGATCCTGGCCAACCTCCCCGGCAGCGGCGTCATCCATATGCAGTACTTCGTCGGTGACGGCCTCGAGCACCCGATGTGGGTCGAGATCCTGAACAACGGCGGTCTGGCCGATATGCTCTACATGGGCGTCAAGCTGGGCATCTACCCGCCGCTGATCTTCCTCGGCATCGGCACCATGACCGACTTCGCACCCCTGATCTCCAACCCCAAGAGCCTGCTGCTGGGCGCTGCCGCTCAGTTCGGTATCTTCGGTACTTACATGGGCGCTCGTCTGCTGGCCGCTACCGGTCTGGTGGACTTCACCCAGAAGCAGTCTGCTGCTATCGCCATCATCGGCGGCGCAGACGGCCCCACCGCTATCTTCGTCACCTCCCGTCTGGCTCCTGAGCTGCTGGGCTCCATCGCCGTCGCGGCCTACAGCTACATGGCTCTGGTGCCTGTTATCCAGCCGCCTATCATGAAGGCTCTGACTTCCAAGAAAGAGCGTACCGTCGTGATGAAGCAGCTGCGCACCGTGACCAAGACCGAGAGGGTCATCTTCCCCATCATGGTCACCATCATCGTTTCCCTCATCGTGCCGGATGCCGCCGTTCTGGTCGGTATGCTGATGCTGGGCAACCTCATGAAGGAGTGCGGCGTCGTGGATCGTATCCAGAAGACCGCCGGCAATGAGCTGATGAACATCATCACCATCTTCCTGGCTCTGTCTGTTGGCTGCACCACCTCTGCAAACACCTTCCTGAACAGCCGCACCCTGTTCATCATCGTGCTGGGCCTCATCGCATTCTCCTTCGGCACTGCTGCCGGTGTTCTCTGCGGCAAGGTCATGTATATCCTGACCGGCGGTCAGGTCAACCCCCTGATCGGTTCCGCTGGCGTTTCCGCTGTGCCTATGGCTGCCCGTGTTTCTCAGAAGGTCGGCCAGAGCGAGAACCCCTCCAACTTCCTGCTGATGCACGCAATGGGCCCCAACGTGGCCGGTGTTATCGGCTCTGCCGTCGCTGCTGGTATCCTCATCAACATCTTCGGCTAAGCATTTCCTGAAATTTCCGCTCCATCGTGGTATTGACCGCGGTGGGGCGGTTTTTTGTTTGCATTGTTTTTATGTACAACTTTTTTGAAATGTGATATACTATATTTTAAGTGATATATCCAGAAATGATTGAAAAGAACAGGTGAAACAATGGCAACAGATCTCGCACAACAATTCTGCGCTTTGCGTGATACGTATATCGAAAAGCAGTTCGGACGCCTGAACGATATGCAGCGGGAGGCGGTGTTCACCACCAACGGCCCTCTGCTCATCCTCGCGGGTGCAGGCAGCGGAAAGACCACCGTGCTGGTCAACCGCATCGCCAACCTCATCCGTTTCGGCTCGGCCCACGGCTCCAGGTGGACGCCCCGGGAGGTGACGGAGGACGATGTGAAAGCCCTGCGCACCGCCATCATGACCGGCACCGACGCCCCGTCGTGGCTGGACGGGATGCTGCGGAAGGATGCCGTCCGGAGCTGGAACGTCATGGCCATCACCTTTACCAACAAGGCCGCCGGTGAGCTGAAAGAGCGCTTGCGCCGGATGCTGGGCGGGGAAGAGGGCGACGAGGTGTTCGCCTCCACCTTCCACTCGGCCTGCGTCCGCATTCTCCGCCGCTGGGCCGAGGAGATCGGCTACCCCCGCAGCTTTACCATCTACGACAGCGACGACTCCCAGCGTGTCATGAAGACTGTGTACAAAGAGCTGAGCGTGGACGACAAGTTCTTCCCGGTCAAAAGCGCCATCAACCAGATGAGCCGCTGGAAAGATCAGCTCATCAGCCCGGAAGAGGCCCTGAAGACCCCGGCCCGGGACACGAAGGGCGCTCTTGCGGCCAAGGTCTACGCCGCCTATGAAAAGAAGCTCAAGGAGGCCGGTGCTTTCGACTTCGACGACCTCATCTACCAGACGGTCATCCTGCTGTCGGAGCATGAGGACGTGCGGGAGTTCTACCAGAACAAGTACAAATATCTGCTGGTAGACGAGTATCAGGACACCAGTGTGGCTCAGTTCCGGCTCGTGAGCCTGCTCACCGGCCCGGAGAAAAACATCTGCGTCGTGGGCGACGACGACCAGAGCATCTACCGTTTCCGCGGCGCGACCATTGAGAACATCCTCAACTTCGAGCGCATCTATAAAGGCACCAGGACCATCCGACTCGAGCAGAATTACCGCTCTACGTCAAATATCCTGAATGCCGCCAACTGTGTCATCCAGCACAACACCGAGCGCAAGGGCAAGACCCTCTGGACGAAGAACGGCGAGGGCGACAAGGTGCAGGTCTATACCGCCGAGAACGAGCAGGACGAGGCCAGCCATATCGCGGATGTCATCGGCCAGCACCTCAAAGAGGGCGGACATCTGGCCGACCACGCCATCCTCTACCGGATGAACGCCCAGTCGGCCCCCATCGAAAGCTACTTCACCCGTGCGGGCATCCCGCATAAGATCGTGGGCGGCCAGCGCTTCAATGACCGCAAGGAAGTCAAGGACATCCACTCCTATATGTCCATCGTGGCGAACCCCCGGGACGATGTCCGACTCCGTCGAATCATCAACGAGCCTGCGCGCAAAATCGGTGCGACGACCATCGAAGTCATCGCGGATTTGGCGGCTCAGCAGGGCATCAGTATGCTGGATGTCATCTCCCATGCCGACCAGTACGCCAAGCTCAGCCGCGCCATCGCGCCGCTGTTCAAGTTCTGGGACATCTACCAGAAACTGCAGGAATCGCTGGAAACGAAGACGCTGGATGAGTTCGCTTCCGATGTCGTCGAGATCACCGGCTACCGCGCCATGCTGGAAGCCGACGCCGCCAAAGGTCACGAGGATGCCGCTGACCGCCTGCAGAACCTCGGCCAGCTGGTCAACAACGTCAAGAGCTACTGCGACCAGCACGGCGAAGAGGCCTCGCTGGAAGGCTATCTGGAGGACATCGCCCTCATCAGCGACATCGACAGCTACAACGAGAGCGCCGACCAGGTGGTGCTGATGACCATCCACTCGGCCAAGGGCCTTGAGTTTCCCTATGTATTCCTCATTGGCATGGAAGAGGGGGTCTTCCCCAGTGAGATGAGCAAGTATTCCGAGGCTGACCTCGAGGAGGAACGCCGCCTGGCCTATGTCGGCATCACCCGCGCCAAGAAGGAGCTTTACATCTCCAACAGCGTCACCCGGATGCTCTATGGCCGCACTCAGCGCAACGAGCCCAGCCGCTTCCTCCGGGAAATCGAGCCGGAGTACATCGAAGAGACCCGCAGCCCGGTGCTGGAGCATCGCTCCCGTCTGGGCGGCTGGGGCAGCGGTTACGGCAGCGATACCGTGCCGGGCGGTGCGTCGGGCTACTCCGGCCCCTCCGGCTGGGGGCGTGCGGCCTCCGGTTACGGCTCGGGCTATGGCAGCCGCAGCGGCTATCTGAATAAAGAATATAACGCATCAATGTCCAATAACCGAGGCTTTGGCTCCGATTATGCGGGCCGGGGAAGTGCTTCGTCGGGTCATGGCGGCTGCAGCTCCGGTTCGGGAAGCAGCGGCTTCGGCTCTGGCTATGGCCGTCCGGCAGCGTCCAAAGCGCCGGTCAAACCCGCAGGCGGCGGTGTGACGTCTTCGCCCCGTCCGGCAGCGGCATCCACCGGCCCCAAACACTATGAGCCGGGCGACATCGTGGAGCACAAGGTCTTCGGGCGCGGCAAGGTGCTGAAAGTCAAGCCCGCCGCCGGCGACCAGATCGTGGAGATCAGCTTCGAGAAGGTGGGCGTGAAAAAGACCATGGCCAACTTTGCGCCCCTTGTGAAGATAACGACGGAGGAATGAGAAAAAATGATGACTGTCCGATTGATAGCACATACGCCGGAGCCGGAGAAGGTCGTGGCGGCCGCGGCGAAGCTCTGCTACTCCGACGCCCACATCACCGACCTGCTGGACGGGCTGGATGAGGAAAAGACTGCCCGCTTCCTGACCATGCTCAGCGATTTGGGCCACGCCAGCCCCATCGAGCACGCAAGCTTCACCTTCGGCATCGAGGGAGTCAGCCGTACCCTGCTGGCCCAGATCACCCGTCACCGCATCGCGTCCTTCAGCGTCCAGAGTCAGCGGTATGTCCGTCTGGACGATTTCCGCTACGTCATCCCGCCCGAGATCGAGGCCATCCCCGAGGCAAAGGCAGCGTTTATCGAGAGCATGAACGAGGACGCCAGGCGCTACCTCGACCTCGTGCAGAAGCTGGAAGACGGCCACACCGCCCGCCTGATGGCTGAGGGTCTGCCCGAAAAGCAGGCCCGGGCCAAGGCTTCCAAGCAGGCCAACGAGGACGCCCGCTTCGTGCTGCCCAACGCCTGCGAGACCAAGATGGTGGTGACCATGAACGCCCGCAGCCTGCAGAACTTCTTCCACCTGCGCTGCTGCAGCCGTGCCCAGTGGGAGATACGGCAGCTGGCCGAAGAGATGCTGCGGCTGGTCTACCCGGTGGCACCCCATATCTTCCGCACCGCCGGCCCGGCCTGCGTGTCCGGCCCCTGCCCGGAGGGCAAGATGTGCTGCGGACGCACCACTGAGGTCCGCGCCCAGTACGCCGCGCTGAAAGGGGAGAAGGCAGAATGAGCAAGGGCAGGCTTCTTGTCATCGAAGGGCTGGACGGCTCCGGCAAGGCCACCCAGGCAAAGCTGCTGGCCTCCCATCTGGCCGAGAGCGGTCGAAGGGTGATGGAGATCACCTTTCCGGACTACGAGAGCGATTCCAGTGCGCTGGTAAAGATGTACCTCTCCGGTCAGTTCGGCGACAAGCCCGACGACGTCAACCCTTATGCGGCGTCCAGCTTCTATGCGGTGGACCGGTACGCCAGCTATAAGACCAAGTGGGGCAGCTTCTACGAGGCGGGCGGCATCGTCATCGCCGACCGCTATACCACGTCGAACGCGGTGCATCAGTGCTCCAAGCTCCCGCCGGAGCAGTGGGACGATTTCCTCCGCTGGGCCTTTGACTACGAATACAGGCTGCTGGGCCTGCCCGCGCCGGACGCTGTGGTGTACTTACAGGTAGACCCCGCCGTGAGCCAGAAGCTCATGACCGGCCGCTACCACGGCGACGAGAGCAGGAAGGACGTCCACGAAAAGGACATCGAATATCTGGCCCGCAGCCGCCGTGCCGCTGAGTACTGCGCAGAGCATCTGGGCTGGGCCACCGTCCATTGCACGGAAAATGGAGCCATGCGCACCATCGAGGATATTCAGGCCGAGGTGCGGGCGTTGGCGGAAAAAGAACTCGGATAACCGCGAAAATGGGAGGGATACTATCAATGTATCGTTTGATGCAGCCGTCGGATGAGGCGGCAGTCGTGGCACTGTGGCAGAAAGAACGCGGCGACAGCGCCGAGTTCATCAAGACTGCTCTGGAAAAGTTCGCCGGAGCGGAAAATATCTACGTCGCTGAGGAAAATGACGAGATCGCCGCTGCGGCGCTGGCGGTCCCCGTCACCCTCAAGGGACGCAGCGGCAGCTACCTCTACGGCCTCTGTGGGCAGGGAAGCCTGCTTCTGGCAGGACTCGTGGACTATCTCTGTGCGCAGCAGAAGCTGCGGGGCGCGGGCTTCACCGTGGCCGTTCCGGCCGGACAGGAGCAGGCTGCGCTGCTGGAAAGCAAGGGCTTCCAGCGGGCCTTTGCTCTCCGCTGCCTGCCCCGGGAGGTGGCCCGTAATTTGTGGAGTCAGGCGGAATTCGACTCCGTGACGGCCCGCAAGCTCTGTGAGCTGCGGGAGCGCTTCTATCCCGATACCGTCCAGTTCCCGCCGGAGCAGATGGCCGTCGTGCTGACAGACCTCTACGCCCGGGGCGCGACCATCGTGTCCAGCGAGAAGGGCTACGGCATCTACTTCCGCCGGGAGGACACCCTCTATTTTGTGGAGCTGATGGCCGAAGACGACCGCTCCGCTGAGGTGCTGATGGAAGCGGCCCGGGAGAAGGAAGTCATTGTGGAGCGCGCCGTCATCACAGTGGGTGCGGCTCAGAACCTTTTCCTCGGCGAAGGCACCCGGCAGGACTACGGCATGATACGGTTCGACACGGAGCCTTTCGATGTGGAAGAAAGCTATATGCGGCTGATGATGGAAAGCTGAACGGAATGGTAAAGGAGTGTGTACATGGCACACGATGCAAAACATAAAAAAAGCAGAAAAGGCGGCGCAGCGAAAATGATTCTGATCGTGCTGCTGATCCTGGTACTGGCGGCGGGCGGCTGTCTGCTGGCCATCCGAAAAGAGATCAACGGCAGTGCTTCCGCTGGCAAAACGGTGAGTGTGAGCATCCAGCAGGGCAGCGGCGTGGCAGCCATCGCCCAGAAGCTCAAGACGGCGGGCGTCATCAAGTACCCCCACGTCTTCCGCTGGTATGCAGGCAAACAGGGCGCGGCAGGCAAGCTCCAATACGGTGAGTTCGACCTCGCCCCCGGCAGCTCCTACGACGACATCATCGAGGCACTTTCCGCCTACGCGAAGGCCGACAGTGTCCGGCTGACCTTCCCCGAGGGTACGACGGCCATCGCCATTGCGAAAAAAATGGAAGACGCCGGGCTGTGCAGCGCCGAGGACTTCCTCAAGGAGGCCAACACCGGCGATTTCAGCCAGTACAGGTTCTGGCAGTACGTCCCCGACGACAAGGACGCCCCGGACCGCTTCCTCAAGTGCGAGGGTTATCTTTTCCCGGATACCTACGATTTCCTGAAGGACGACACCGTCCATCATTACGTTGAGACGTTCTATTCTCACTTCGACAAGCAGATCACCGATGAGATGTATGCCGAGATGGAAAAGCAGGGGATGACCCTCTCCGAGGTGGTCACTCTGGCGTCCTTCGTGCAGGAGGAGGCCGGCAACGATCAGGACGATAATGTGGCGCAGGTGTTCCGCAACCGTCTGGCCGAGGGTTCACCCTACCCCAAACTGCAGAGCAACACCTCCAGCTACGTCCAGAGCGACGCCGACAACAACTACCTCTGGAACTGGGTCGCGCCCTACTACGGCGGCTGGGACAGCATCCCGGAGAACATTCTGGAAGCCTATGACACCTACGCCTGCACCGGCCTCTCCGCCGGCCCGATCTCCAACCCCGGCATCGCGGCCATCCGTGCGGCGCTTGACCCGCAGCCCGACGATGAGGTGAAAGACGCCTATTTCTTTGTCACGGACCTTGCCGGTCACTACTACTACGCCTGCACCTACGCAGACCACCAGAAAAACTGCGATGAAGCGGCTAAAGTTAATAAAAGTATGAAGTAAAAGAGGAATACCATGTTACAGATACCGGAACTTCTGGCCCCGGCAGGCGACCTCGAGCGCCTGCGGTATGCCATCAACTACGGCGCGGACGCCGTTTACTGCGCTCTGCCCGAGTTCGGGATGCGCTCTGCACCCACCAACTTCACCCCGGAGCAGCTGAGTGAGGGCGTCATCTATGCCCACGCCCGGGGCCGCAAGGTCTACCTGACCATGAACACCCTGCCCACCAACGAGGAGGCTGACCGTCTGCCTCAGGCCATCAAGGACGCTGCCGCCGCCGGTGTGGACGCCTTCATCGTGGCCGACCTCGGCGTGTTGGACGCCTGCAAGACGTTCGCGCCCGACATCGACGTCCATATGTCCACCCAGACCGGCATCACCAACTGGGCCGCTGCCCGCGCCGCCTACAATATGGGCGCGAAGCGGGTGGTGTTGGCCCGGGAGATGACCCTGCAGGACATCGCCACCCTCCGCGACAAGACCCCGCCGGAGCTGGAAATTGAGGCTTTCGTTCACGGCGCCATGTGCATGAGCGTCTCGGGCCGCTGCCTGCTCTCCAACTACATGGCAGGCCGCGACGCAAACCGCGGTCAGTGCGCCCAGCCCTGCCGCTGGAAGTACTATCTCAGCGAGGAGACCCGCCCGGGGCAGCTCTATGAGATCGGCGAGAACGAGAACGGCAGCTACATCCTCAACGCCAACGATATGTGTACCGCGCCCTTCCTCGACCTCATCTGCAACGCGGGCGTGGACAGCCTCAAAATCGAGGGCCGCGCCAAGACTTTCTACTACGTCGCCAGCGTGACGGCGGCCTACCGCCGCGCCCTCGACCAGTATCTGGCCGACCCGATGAACGAGAACTTCGAGCTGCCGGAAGAGGTTTTGACTGAGCTGACCCGCACCAGTCACCGCCACTATTCGCCCGGCTTCTACTTTGGCCGGGAGCAGGCCCGTCAGGCCACCGACAGCGCTACTTACATCCGCGAGTGGGAGTTTGTCGGTACGGTGGACGGCTGGGAGAACGGCGTCGCCAGCTGCCAGCAGCGGGGCAAGTGGAGCCTCGGCGACACGCTGGAAGTGCTCTGCCCGGATGGCCGCAGCATCCCGCTGAACCCCGAGTGGATAAAGAATGAGGCCGGTGAGCTGGTGGAGTCCACGCCCCATGCGATGGAGCGCTATACCATCCCCACCCCGGAGCTGCCGCCTATGAGCCTGCTGCGCCGGAAAGTCTGAGAATCAAAAGCAAAGCCGCCTGTCATTCGTTGAATGACAGGCGGCTTTTATCGTTTATTTCTATTATTCCGGCTTGACCTGCAGCTCCTGCTCGCAGTAGATGCAGCGATACTTGCCGTTGGAGCTCAGCTCGAAGATCTGGTCACACTCTTCCTCGATGGAGGAGATGCAGCGGGGGTTCTTGCACCGCACGATGTTGACCAGACGCTTGGGGGGCTGGGGCTTTTCCTTCTTGACAGCCTTGCCGTTCTCGATGACGGTCACGCTGATGTCGGGGTCGAGATAGGCCAGCACGTCGAGGTTGAGCCAGGATGCGTCGCCCTCCACCTTGATGATGTCCTTCCGGCCCGACTCTGCCTTGTGGCTGCGGGCGTTCTGGATGAGGGCCACGCTGGAGGTGCGGTTGCCCTTGATGCCCAGCAGGTCCATCAGGCCGATGGCCGTGCCTGCCTTGATATGGTCGATGACGATACCGTTCTGAATTTCATCAATGTTCAGCATCTCAGTTGCCCTCCTTTTCAGCCTTGGGGTCCTTGAGGCCCAGCAGTGTCATAATCAGCGCCATGCGGATGTAGACGGCGTTCTGCACCTGCTCAAAGTAGGCGGCGCGGGGGTCGTCGTCCACGTCCAGCGTGATCTCGTTGACACGGGGCAGGGGATGGAGCACGGCCATGTCAGGCTTGGCAAGGGCCATCTTCTCTTTGGTGAGGATATAGCTGTTCTTCAGACGGACATAGTCTTCCTCGTTGAAGAAACGCTCCTTCTGGACGCGGGTCATGTAGAGGATGTCCAGCTCGGGCATGGACTCCTCGAGGCTGCGGGTCTCCTTGTAGGGGATGTGGTTGGCCTCGAGCACGTCGGTGATGATGTAGTCCGGCACACGCAGCTCTTCGGGGCTGATGAGGACGAAGCGGATGTTCTCACAGCGCGCCATGGTCTTGATGAGGGAGTGGACGGTGCGGCCAAACTTGAGGTCGCCGCACAGGCCGATGGTCAGGTCGTTCAGACGGCCCTTGCGGCGGCGAATGGTCATCAGGTCGGTCATGGTCTGGGTCGGGTGCTGGTGGCCGCCGTCGCCTGCGTTGATGACAGGGATGCGGGAGTACCGGCTGGCCCGCAGCGGTGCGCCCTCCTTGGGGTGGCGCATGGCCACGATGTCGGCATAGCAGGAGACGACGCGGATGGTGTCGGCCACGCTCTCGCCCTTGGATGCACTGGAGACGGTCTCGCTCGGGAAGCCGAGGACATGTCCGCCGAGGTTCAGCATCGCGGCCTCAAACGAAAGACGGGTACGGGTGGACGGCTCGTAGAACAGGGTAGCCAGCTTTTTGTGGGCGGCCACGTCCTGATAAGCAGCCGGGTCGGCGCAGATGCGGTCGGCCAGGTCCAGTAGAGAGGTGATCTCCTGCTGACTGAAATCCAACGGATCGATTAGATGACGCATATTCTTTTGTTTCCCTCCGTCAAAGAAGCTTTCGAAGAATCGAAAAGTCGAAGAAGTTCGTGTAGTAGCTCAACGAACGCATGACGGGATGGCAGAGCCGGTTGTAGCATATCTCATCCAGCAGAAGCATGGCCTCGCCCGGGGCCAGACGCATGGCGGCCCGGATGGGCTCGTCGCCGCAGCTGGCCTTGAGGTGGGCCACATTGGAGGCCACCTGCTGGCGGCACTCCCGCTCCAGAACATCGAAGATGTCACCCGACAGGTCGATGCGGGTGTAGTCCCGGTTCCCAAACAGGGCGCGGGGCAGGTAGTCGATGGAGTAGATGACGGGGGTGGTGTCGGCGAGGATGCGCTTCTTGATGCAGATGACATCGTCGCCGGGCTCGATGGCCAAATCACGGGCCAGCTCTTCGCCTGCGCGGACGGGGTAGATCTGGATGCCGTCGGCGTGGGGGTAGCTGCCAAAGCTGCGGATGAGCGGGTAATACTCCAGCTTCTGGTCCAACCGGCTGCGCAGGTTCAGGACACTTCGGTTGACCACTGTGCCGATGCCGCGCACCCGCTCGATGTAACCCGCACGCTCCATCTCGCTCAGCGCATCGCGGATGACGGTGCGGCTGACGCCGAGTTCGGCGGCAAGGTCTACCTCGGCGGGCAGACGGTCGGTCTGTGCATAGCGGCCTGTGCGCAGTTCCTCTAGCAGAGCGCTGACGATGCGGTCGCTGATGACAGCACCACCCAGGCGGCTGGAAGGGGATAAGCTGGAATCTCTCATGGTTCGTTTCCTCCGGTACACGGGCAGGGCGGTCCTGCCTGGACTTCCGAAAAAGCTGTGCCTGAGCACAAAAGCTTTTCCTGCAAATATTATAGCATAAATTGACAATGATTCAAACGGCATTTATACTGGAATCAGCCGGAAAGTATGATTTTATTTTGGAGGGATAGAGCAAGAATGGAAATTCTTCTGCACAAAGTGTGCGGCCGGCCCGCAAGCCGCACCATGACCCTGCGCGCTGCCGGGCCGGAGGATGCCGCCGCCTTTTACGCCTTGCAGAACGAGGTGCGGGCCGCGATGCCCCACCCGGAGCAGTTCGTACCCGATACGCTGGAAAACATCGCCCGCTACCTGAAAGAGGACCTGTGCATCGGCGGGTGGGACGGCGGGCGGCTGGGGGCCTACTTCATCCTGCGGTACTGCGGGCAGGACGCGCACAACTATGCCGCCTTTATGGGCATCCCGCGAGAAGAGTGGGACGGCTGGGCCAACGCCGACAGCGCCATCGTCCACCCCGACTACCGGGGCAACGGTCTGCAGCGGAAGCTTCTGGAAGTGGCGCTTACCCTGCTCCGTCCGGGCATCGTGGGCATCGGGGCCACCGTCAGCCCGGAAAATCAGTACAGCCTGAACAACGCTCTGGCCAGCGGCTTTGAGATCGTCTGCCGCCGGGAGATGTACGGCGGGTATGACAGGTATCTGCTGGCGAAGGCCCTCTCCGTCACCTTCGGTGACACTGCCCGGGTTGCGGCTCCCAGCGTCTGCTTCTCTGCCGCTCGCATCCTTGCTGGCCGCGGCCCCAACAGCTCCTCCCTGTTTCCGCCGCTGGCGGCGGTCGTCGCCGTTGCTCCCGAAGGGAGAGGCACTGGCGTGTCGGTCAAGCCCATGCTGGACGAGTAAAGCTTAATTTGTATCGTAAACAGCAGTGCCCTGCTACCAAGGCTAGCAGCAGCTTGACAAGGAACATGGTTCCGCAGCTGCTGCCCTCTGTAGCAGGGCACTATTTTTTGCGTTATATTGAGAGCCTTCAGCAATCAGCACAGACCTGTCCGGCCTGCCAATGGCTCTCCCTTTGGGAGAGCTGGCGCGGAGCGCCTGAGAGGGCAAGGACGCTGCCAAACAGCTCTTGCACTGCGATCGTATCGCTCTGACAAAGAGCCTGCTTACCGCTGTGCAGCAGCTTTAAGGTTCTCGTTCATCTTATGCCGTACCACCAGCAGGCAGGCCAGATGCACCAGTGTAGTGAGGATCCAGCTGACGGGGTAGCTGAGGTAAAGCATCGTGGTGGTGTGGAACAGCCGGAAGATGGTGGCGATCCAGACGAGGCGGAGCAGGCAGCTGCCAACGAGGCTGACCACCATCGGCAGGACGGAGTAGCCCCGGCCGCGCAGGCAGCTGGCCAGAACATCCATGCCGCCGCAGAGCAGATAGGTGGTGCAGATGATGTGCATACGGGCCAGACCGGCGGTCACCACGACCTCATCGGAGGAGTAGAAGTGGAGCAGCTGTTCGCCCAGCAGGGAAGCACCGCCGCCCAGCACGAGGCCGGTGACGATGGAGCAGAGCAGGCAGTTGCGCATGACGCGGTCCAGGTTGTCGTACCGGCGGGCGCCCATGTTCTGGCTCGTGAAGGTGACAGCAGCCTGGGCGAAAGCGTTCATGGCGGTATAGACGAAGCCCTCGAGGTTGGAAGCGGCAGAGTTGCCGGCCACGACGATGGAGCCGAAGGAGTTGACCGCCGACTGGATGACGACGTTGGAGAGGCTGAACACGGTGCTCTGCAGACCGGCAGGCAGGCCGATGCGCAAAATCTGGCCCAGAACCCCCGCATGGAAGCCCAGATGGCCGAGGTCGAGGTGGAGCGGGCCTTTTTCCTTCACCAGCAGGGCCGTGACCATGCAGGCGGAGACGGTCTGGCTGATGATGGTAGCCAGAGCGACGCCCGCCACGCTCATGGAGAAGAGGATGACGAACACGAGGTTCAGCACCACATTGATGACGCCCGCCACGGCCAGACAGAACAGAGGCCGCCTGGTGTCGCCCACGGCGCGCAGGAGGGCCGAGCTGAAGTTGTACAGCATGGTCATGGGCATACCGATGAAGTATATCTTGAGGTAGAGGGTGGACAGGCCGATGACGTCCTCCGGGCAGCTCATCAGCTCCAGCAGGACGCGGGCGGCGAAAAAGCCCACCACGGCCAGCAAGAAGCCGCTGACAAGGCCCAGCGCCACGGAGGTCTGGACGGTGTTGCGGACGCCCTCATCGTCCTTCGCGCCGAAGCAGCGGGCCGCAACGACGTTCGCGCCCAGCGACAGGCCCACGAACAGGTTGACCAGCAGGTTGATGAGCGCACCGTTGGAGCCGACAGCGGCCAGCGCCGTGCTGCCCGCAAAGCGTCCTACGACGACGACATCGGCTGCGTTGAACAGCAGCTGCAGGATGCTGGATGCAGCCAGCGGCAGGGAAAACAGGATGATCTTTTGCAGCATGGGGCCGCTGGTCAGATCGCCTGTCCGGGTATTCTGTGCCATGAAAATGCTCTGCCTCCTCAAATATCAGATGGTACTCACGAAAAAACGCGCCGCTCAACAGCGAGCGACGCAGATAGTATTATAATACGGTTTCAGGTAAAATACAAGTGAAATCAAAGCTTTTTCCGTACAAAAATGCACCCCCGCACACAGGGTGCAGGGGCGCGGAGGTACGTTTGCGAAACAGAACGCTTACTTCTGGGGCTTCATGTAGATGTGGTGAGGCAGACCGGCGATGTAGAGCGGGGTCAGCTCAGCCTGGATGAGGGGCCGTGCGTAAGCGAGGAAATCTTCGGTCATCTGGGTGTGATTCTCGTTCATCCAGCTCAGCGGCACCTTCTTCTCGAGATTTGCGACCTCGCTGATGGGGTGCAGCTCAGTGGTACACTGATAGGGGCTGTTGGAGATGCGCTTCAGGGCCACCATCTGGCCGGTGACGCCCTCAAACGCAGCCTTGACAGCAGCACCGCCGACCTGATAGGCCTCGGTGATGTCGGTGCGGCTGGTCAGGTGGCCGGCGCAGCGCTGCAGGGTGGAAAGCTCGATGCAGCGGGTCTTGGTGTCCAGATTGCGGGCCACCACATTGGCCAGATACCGTGCGGTACCGGTCAGCGCCTTGTGACCGAAAGCATCCACGGCGTGCACGTCGTCCGCCAGCTCACAGACATAGCGGCCATCCTCCAGCTTTACGCCCTCGGAAACGGCAATGACGATGCTGGGCTTCTTTTCCTGCATCACACGCACCTTTTCCACAAAGCGCTCCACGTTGAAGGGAACCTCGGGCAGGCAGATCATGTCCACGCCCTCGCAATCATCGCTCTTGGCCAGTGCGGCGGCAGCGGTCAGCCAGCCGGCATTGCGGCCCATGATCTCCACCACGGTAACGTACTTGGTGCCGTACACGGTGGCATCGCGGATGATCTCTTTCATCACAACGCCAATGTACTTGGCGGCAGAGCCGTAGCCGGGGGTGTGGTCGGTGACCATCAGGTCGTTGTCGATGGTCTTGGGCACACCCATAAAGCGAATGTCACTGCCAACGCGCTGGCCATAGTCAGCCAACTTGCCGATGGTGTCCATGGAGTCGTTGCCGCCGATATAGAAGAAGTAACCGATGTTCAGCTTTTCCAGAATGGCGAACAGCTTTTTGTACACCGCCTCGTCATCCCGCCAGTCGGGAAGCTTATAGCGGCAGCTGCCCAGAAAGCTGGACGGGGTGCGCTTGAGCAGCTCGATGTCCAAGTCATCGGTCAGCAGGGTGGAAAGATCCACCACCCGCTCCTCCAGCAGACCGGCAACACCGTTGCACATACCGTACACGATGTCTGCGCCGCGGTTCTTGCAGCTTTCAAAGACACCCGCCAGACTGGCATTGATGACAGAGGTGGGGCCGCCGGACTGACCGACGATTGCATTTTTTCCCATGATGATTTCTCCTTTTTTGTTTTTTCTGTTTCGGCTATAAAAACGTGCAGTCGCACGAAAACAGACGCGGAAGGGAAAGGCAGATCACAGACGGATGTGGCGGGGGGTACCGTTCACATACACGGGGGTCACCTCATCCAAAATCAGCGGACGGGCGTACTCCTCAAAAGCTTCGGTCACCTGCATCCCGTCCGGAGTGATCCATTCCAGCGGAACCTTCTTTTCCAGATTTGCCACCTGCTGCACATCCACAGACTCGGTGATGCACTGGTACGGGTAGTTGGAGACCCGCTTGAGGGCGATCATGCGGCCGCTCTCGCCTGCAAAGGCAGCAGCGGCGGCGGCACCGCCAACGGCGTAGGCCTCGTTCACATCCGTGCGGCTGGCCAAATGGCTGGCGCAGCGCTGCAGGGTGGAGAACTCGATGGCACGGCTCTTGCACTGCAGCTTGTCGTGGATGAGCTCCGAAAGGTAACGGCTGGTGCCGCTGAGGATGGCCTTGTGGCCAAAGGCATCCAGCTGCCCGGCGGTGGATACCAGATCGCACAGGTAGGTGCCGTCTGCAGTCTTTACGCCCTCGCTGGCTGCGATGATAACGTTGGACTTTACCCGCTGCAGCTCGTCCACCCGGGCAAGGAACTTGTCCTGATCAAAGGGTACTTCCGGCAGCAGGATCAGGTCGGGGCCTTCGCAGTCCTCGCCGCCTGCCAGACAGGCCGCACCGGCCAGCCAGCCTGCGTGGCGGCCCATGATCTCGGCCACCGTCACGCTGCGGATGTTATACACCGAGGAGTCGCGGATGACTTCCTTTAAGATGGTGGCAATGTACTTTGCGGCAGAACCGTAGCCGGGGGTGTGGTCGGTGAGGCACAGATCGTTGTCGATAGTCTTGGGCACACCGATAAACCGCACATTGCTGCCCACCTGCTGCCCATAGCGGGACAGTTTTGCGATGGTATCCATCGAGTCGTTGCCGCCGATGTAGAACACGGCACAGATGTCGTACTTGTCAAACAGGGTGAACAGCTTGACGAACGGGGTGGCATCGGTGTCCGGGTCGGGCAGCTTGAAGCGGCAGCTGCCCAGATAGCTGGACGGAGTACGCTTGAGCAGCTCGATGCTCATGCGGTCATCCAGCAGGACGTTGAGCTCCAGCAGCTCTTCCTTGAGCAGACCCTCGATGCCGTACTTCATGCCGTACACCTTGTCTGCACCCAGACTGCGGGCGGCTTTGTATACGCCCGCAAGGCTGGAGTTGATCACGGCGGTAGGGCCGCCGCTCTGACCAATGATGATATTCTTGGCCATGGAAACCTCCTTCAGATCATATAAAATGTGTCCGCTGCCGGGCAAACGGCTTTCCGCACCGTCCGGTAAAGTGGTCTGTCGGCCCTGCACTGCCAACGGACCGGGACGGCAAAACAGCCATCTGCCGCAACTGACACAAAAATATTTGCAGCTTGTGTATTTGCTTTTTGTAAAATGTGCAAAATAAGCTGCAATTCTATTGTACCCGTTTTGCCTGTTGTATGCAAGACCCAATTGGTTGCACAGGCAAAAAAAATATGATAAAATGGGTGCGCACTCCAAAAATACCGGGCAGAAGTACCTGCCTGTTGGGATAAATGCAGAAAGCTGGACAGAGAATATGGGCATTTCACACGAGTATCATTCGGCACCCCGGCGGCGCACGCGCGGGGGCATCGGCGGCAAACTGCGGCTGGCGGGGGTCATTGTGGCCATTCTGCTGGTCGCCTATGCGGTGACTGCTATCTTGGAAAAAGGATCCGTTGAAGAGGACAGTACCCCGCAGGCCGGCGCAGGCGGCATTGCACAGAACATTTTGGCACCGCTGCCCATGCAGGGCGAGGCGGCTTCCGGCAGCGGCAGCGAGGGTGCAGCCGATAGCAGCAGCACGGCGCAGGCGGTACAGCTGGAAAGCTTCGGCCCTGCCCGGCAGACCGACGGTGCTTATACCATTAAGGCGTATGATGCCAGTGTTATCCGGCAGCCGGCCTGCGGTCAGGTAGACCTGAGCTATTTTTCGGACGCCGCCTTTCTGGGCGACAGCCTGACGGTGGGCTTTTCGGACTATCAGATCAATCTGAGCGGCGCGCTCATCTGCGGCTATACGGGTGTGGGGCCGGACGCCATCGTCAATCGCGCCGCCGTCAAGAGCCCCACCCGCGGGCAGGAGGTGGCGCTGGATGTGCTGGCAGCGGCGCAGCCCAAAAAGCTGTATATCCTGCTGGGCACCAACACCTTGACCACCTTGGGCGCATCTGACCGTTTTCTGGCCTACTACGGTCAGATGCTGGACGAGCTGCGCCAGACGCTGGGCGAGGACTGCATTATTTATGTACAGTCCATCCCGCCGGTACGGCCTGCGGCAGCGGAAAAGAAGCCGGGGCTTGCCTCGGACGTGCTGCGCGGTGTGAACGAGCAGCTGGCACAGCTGGCTACAAGCAAGGGCTGCGTTTATCTGGACCTGTGGGAGGCACTGGCTGACGGCGAGGGCAACCTGAAAGAGATGATCGCCGCACCGGACGGCGTGCACCTTTCGGCCGGCAACGGCTACGGCGCATGGGTCACCTACCTGCGCAACCACGCAAAATATTCCGCAAATAACCCGTGGATCATGGGCAGCGCTTACAGCGCAGAATAAAAAGCAAAAAGCAAGTGCACCACATCTTCATCAAAAGCGTTGGCTTTTGAAAAGGTGGTGCACTTGCTTTTTATATTACTTTTTATCCTGTGGGTCATCCAGCCCTTCAAACATCACCATGCCCAGACCGACAAAACCGGCGCCCAGCGCAAAACCGACTGTCCCCATCGACACGCTGAACAAAACGCCCATGGCAACGCCGAACAGGATGCCTGCGATTTGACTTTTCTTCATTTTACTGCTCCGCCTTTCCGTACCATGCAACGGACAGCCGCCATGAGAGAGCATACAGCGCCAGCGCCGCCGCCAGCACTACGACCAGCACCAGCAGCGAGCCATGCGCGGGCAGGATGCTTTCAAAAGCGCTATCCCCCGAAGAAACGAAATATCCCATAAAGCTTGCAAGCAGACCGATGCACAGGTAGTACGCATACCGGGCTTTCTGGTAGCCCAAGCGGTAGGCCAGCGGCAGCAAAATAATGTTGTCCAGCAGGGTCAGCATAGCCACCTGAAGCAGGGTCGCCACGGTGAGCTGAACCGTCACCGTGCCCCAGAGCAGCTGTGCTGCCGCCAGCGCTGTCATGCTCAGCAGTTCCGCCAGCACCATACCACACAGTCCGATGAGGTATTTGCCGCCCACGATCTGTCCTTTTGTCACCGGCAGGGCGGCGCTGTAAGCGCTGAACCGGCCGTTCTGGTCGTAAGCCAGCAAGGTCATGGGCAGGATGCCCAGCAAAAGCCCGCCGTACAGCATAAAGAAATTAGACCCTTCCTTCATGAAAAACGTTCCCATCAGCATCATAGCCACCGACATCAGAATGATCCATCTGGTGTAGCTCCACATCTGATAGGCATCCTTTAATAGCAGACCTTTCATTGCACGTTCTCCCTTTTCACCATCAGTACAAACAATTCCTCAATGCTTACCGGGGCAAGCTCTGCTCCGGCGGGCATTGCATCCCGGCGCACAAGCGCCTCGGCTCCGTAGGGGGTGACCCGCTTGCCGTACACCGGCGTATCCAGTGCCGCCAGCTGCGCCGCCGTGCCATGCCACAGGGCGTATTCCTCCCGCAGGGCGTCCTTTTCCTCACAGAGCAGCAGCCTGCCCTTGTGCAGAAAGGCGATGGTATCGCACAGCTTTTCCAAGTCGCTGACGATGTGGGAGGAGATGAGGATGGAGTGGTTTTCGTCCCGGGCAAAGTCCAGCAGCAGGTCGGTCACCTCGTCCCGCACCACCGGGTCCAGCCCGTTGGTGGCTTCGTCCAACAGCAGCAGCTTCGGGTGGTGCGCCAGTGCCACGGCGATGCACAGCTTCATCTTCATGCCGGTGGAGTAGTCCTTGTACTGCTTTTTGTCCGACAGGCCGAACTTTTGGCACAGCTCCGCATAGGCGGCAGCGTCCCAGTTGCGGTAGATGCCTGCCATTACCTTGCCCGCCTGCACCGCGTTCAGGCACAGGGGAATGCCCTCGCTGCCCAGCACCACGCCGATCTCCTCCTTGGCACGGACAGAAGCGGTGCGGCTGTCCCTGCCAAGAATGGTCACGGTGCCGCCGTCCTGCTGCACCATGTCTAAGATCAGCCGGATGGTGGTGCTTTTGCCCGCCCCGTTTTCGCCGATCAGGCCGCAGATGGTGCCGCCGGGCAGGGTCAGGTCCAGCGGCCCAAGGGTAAAGCCCTTATAGTGTTTTGTAAGTCCCTGCAGTTCCAGTGCGTTCATGTTCAGCCCTCCCACAGCAGTTCCAGCATCTCCCGCAGTTCTTCCCTGCTCAGCCCGCAGGATGCGGACAGGCGGACAGCCTCGGTAAGATGCGCTTCAATTTTTTTCAGGTTTTCTTCCCGCAGCAGCTCGGTGTTTTTCGGGGCTACAAAAAAGCCCTTCGCCGGTACTGCGTAAAGAAAGCCCTCTTTTTCCAGTTCATCGTAGGCGCGCTTGGTGGTAATGACGCTGATGCGCAGATCCCGTGCCAGCCCCCGGATGGAGGGCATGGCCTCGTCCGGCTGCAAAGCCCCGCTGATGATCTGCTGCTTGATCTGGTTGTAGATCTGGTCATAGATGGGCGCGCCGCTTTTGTTGTTGATAAACAGTTCCATCGGCTGCTCCTTTGATACTCGCGTTCCATCTGTATATGTACAGTATATACAGTAGATACAGGTTTGTCAAAAGGGTGCGCAAAAAAATACACCCGCCATCCAAAATGGACAGCGGGTGCTATTTTTATAGGTTTTACAGTGCCTTGATAGCGGTCTTGATGCGCTCGGCGGCAAGCTTGGTCTTTTCCGCATCGCCGAAGGCGGTCAGGCGGAAGTAGCCCTCGCCGCACTCGCCGAAGCCCACGCCGGGGGTGCCCACCACGCCGCAGTTTTCCAGCAGCCAGTCAAAGAACTCCCAGCTCTTCATGTTGCCGGGGCAGCGCAGCCAGATGTAGGGGCTGTTCTTGCCGCCGCAGTACCACACACCGCACTCGTCCAGTGCATCGGCAATGACCTTTGCGTTGCGGCGGTAATAATCCAGATTGGACTGGATCTCGGCCATGCCGCTCTCGGTGAACACGGCGGCAGCGGCGCGCTGCACCACATAAGGCACGCCGTTGAACTTGGTGGTCTGGCGGCGCAGCCACAGCTTGTTGATGTTCATACCCTCGCGCTCCAGCTCCTTGGGCACGACGGTGTAGCCGCAGCGGGTGCCGGTAAAGCCTGCGATCTTGGAGAAGGAGCAGATTTCCACAGCGCACTGGCGTGCACCCTCGATCTCGAAGATGCTGCGGGCCAACTCGCTCTCCGAGATGAAGCACTCGTAGGCGGCATCGTACAGGATGATAGCATCGTTCTTGCGGGCGTAATCCACCCATGCCTTCAGCTGTGCGCGGGTGTAGGCAGCGCCGGTGGGGTTATTGGGGCTGCAAATATAGATGATGTCTGCCTTCACGTTCTCGTCCGGCATGCCGAGGAAGCCATTTTCCTGCCCGGTGCGGCTGTAAATGATTTTGCGGCCATCAGTGACGTTATCGTCCACATAGGTGGGGTACACGGGGTCCGGTACCAGCACGGTGTTGTCCACATCGAACAGCCCAAGCAGGTTTGCAAGGTCGCTCTTTGCGCCGTCCGAGATAAAGATCTCGTCCTCGGCGATCTGGGTGCCGCGGCCGGCGTAGTAGCCCTGAATGGCCTGCTTGAGGAAGGGGTAGCCCTGCTCCGGGCCGTAGCCGTGGAAGCCCTCTTTGGTGCCCATCTCCGCAGCGGCGTCGCGCATGGCCTGCACCACGCACTTTGCCAGTGGCTGGGTCACATCGCCGATGCCCAGACGGATGATCTCCTTTTCCGGGTGTGCTTCCTGATACGCAGCCACCTTGTGGGCAATGTCCACGAACAGGTAGCTGGCCTTCAGCTCGTTGTAATGCTTGTTCATCTTCATGATACTTTCCCTCGCTTCTTTTATTGGTGCAACCCTCTCAGTCATCTCGCATTCGCTCGATGCCAGCTCCCCCGAAGGGAGAGCTGTCGCCGTCAGGCGACTGAGAGGGTTCTTATTTACACTTCGGTCGTGCCCTCGCACACGGTCTCGGCTGCACCGGTCATCAGCAGCTGCTTGCCGGGCAGCACCCGGATGGTCAGCTCACCGCCGCGCAGCTGCACATGGACGTCCTCTCCGGCGGGGCAGATGCCCAGCTCGGTCAGGGCTGCCACGGTGGCGCAGGTGCCGGTACCGCAGGCCCATGTCTCACCGCTGCCGCGCTCCCACACGCGCATCTTCAGGTGGGTGGCGTCCACCACCTGCACAAACTCGGTGTTGATGCGCTCCGGGAAGTTTTCGTGGTGCTCAAAACCCGGGCCGATCTGCTCCAGCTTCAGGCTGTCCACCTCCGGCACAATGGTCACGCAGTGGGGGTTGCCCACGCTGATGCAGGTCACCCGCCACAGGTTCTCTTCCACCTGAAGGGGCAGATCCACCAGTGGTCCTTCGCCCATGTTCACGGCGGGCAGCGCCGCCGCCATGGCGGTGTAGGTGCCCATCTCTACCTGCCACAGCCCTTCGCCCATGCGGGAAACGGTCTTTAAGCCGCTGAGGGTGTCGATGGCAAGCTTCGGCTTTGCAACGCCGTGGGTGTACAACCACTCGGCCACGCAGCGGATGCCGTTGCCGCACATCTTGCCCTCGCTGCCGTCCGCATTGAAGATGCGCATCATGGCGTCTGCCCCGGCTGTGACCGGTGCGCAGATGCAGATAATACCGTCCGCGCCGATGGAAAAGTGCCGCCGGGACAAGCGCTCTGAAAGCGCTGCGATATTCTCCGGCACACCGGAGGTGCGGCAGTCCAGATAAATATAATCGTTGGCGCAGCCCTGCATTTTGGTGAATGAAAGCTTCATGCTTATCGCTCCTTATAAAAGGGACTGGTCAGTCCCTGTAAACTCATTACTTTATAATGATAAAAAAACCGGCACGAGATGTCAAGGGAAAAAGCAGCTTTCAGACAATTTTCTTCAGTTGCTGCAAAACAGGGCTTGACAATACGCACTGCATGGGATATAAAAAAAGAGAGCGCTTTGTACAGCAGGCAAGGCTGTGCCGGATACCGGAGGCTTTTTCCGGGGCACGGCGGGCTGTACGCGTATGCAATACAACTGCAAAAAGGAGACCACAGGAATGGATACTTTTGAAAAAATCCGTGCATTGCTGGCTGAGCAGCTGGACGTTGACCCGGCAAAGATCACGCTGGAAAGCGATATCATGAGCGATTTTGAGGCTGACAGTCTGGATATCGTAGACATGGTGATGACGCTGGAAGACGAGTTCGGCATCGAGGTGCCGGACGACGCCATCGAGTCCCTGCGCACCGTAGGCGATGTGGTAAACTTTGTGGACAGCCACGCGCAGAACTGATTCTTTTAGGCAAAAGCCCCGCCTTTGCAGTGCGGCACACGGCCGTGCAGGCAGACGGGGCTTTATTATGGTTCGTGCGGAACGTAAAGCGTTTGGCGCACGGCCTTGGGAGGATATAACAAAATGGCAAAAGACAACAAGAAGCTCGTGCAGGCGATCACCAGTCAGGAAGAAAACTTTGCACAGTGGTACACCGATATCTGCGTGAAGGCAGAGCTGGTGGAGTATTCCAGTGTGAAGGGCTTTATCATCCTGCGCCCCTATGGTCAGGCCATCTGGGAACTGATCCAGAAGGATCTGGATGCCCGGTTCAAGGCTACCGGCCATGAGAACGTGGCTATGCCGGTGCTGATCCCGGAGAGCCTGCTGCAGAAGGAAGGCGAGCTCGTCAATGGCTTCGCGCCGGAGGTGGCGTGGGTCACGATGGGCGGCTCCGACAAGCTGGAAGAGCGTCTGGCGGTGCGTCCCACCAGCGAGACCATGTTCTGCGACCACTGGTCCCGCGTGCTGCACAGCTACC
>ENA-OZEV01000099-OZEV01000099.1-human-gut-metagenome-genome-assembly--contig:-NODE-99-length-35933-cov-36.970567_pt1 | contig 35933 bp, 37 predicted proteins | sample MGYA00244613_ERZ653624 | MGnify/ENA primary metagenome ERZ653624 (study PRJEB26926, sample SAMN06164936) | human gut metagenome | biome: ENVO:00009003; feature: ENVO:2100002; material: ENVO:00002003...
CACAAGGAGTATCGTCGGCAGCGTCAGATGTGTATAAGAGACAGGTAAGCTACAAGTATGTAACCACCCGGTTTTGTCACTCTTTTTGCCTCATTCAATGCGGCAAGCTTTTCTTCCGCCGACTTCAGATGATACATAGGTCCGAATACGAGTGTGAGGTCAAATTCATCGTTTCCAAACTTTTTAAGCTTTGTGGCATTGCCCTGGTATGCCTTTACTTTATCGCTCTTTTGCTTCAGTCTGCCGAGATTATGCTTAACTAACTCGAGTGCTGTCACATCATAGCCCTCCTCGGCAAGAGGCACTGAATATCTGCCTGTCCCCGCACCGACATCCAGGATTTTAATCTGTGAGCGAAGATCAAGCTGCTTCTCATTCATCAAGCTGCCAAGACAATCGTGTATATACTTCATGGAGGTGATAAACTCTACCCTGCCGTGACGGCTGTTCAGGCGCTTTTCCTCGTTGAATTTGTTATAGTATTCTTCTAATTCTGTCACGTATATTCCTCCCTGTATTATTCCTCGATATGCTCACGTCCCTGCGCAATGATTGTGCGCACATGTCCATCGGCAAGTGAATAAAACACTGATTTGCCCTCACGTCTGCTGTTTACGAGCTTGTTTGCCTTTAATATCCTAAGCTGGTGTGATATGGCGGACTGTGTCATGTTGAGCACCTTTGCAAGGTCGCAGACGCATACCTCCGCTTCAAACAACACAAAGAGGATTCTGATCCGGGTGGAGTCGCCAAACACCTTAAAAAGCTCTGCAAGGTCGTAGAGCTCGGTTTCCTCAGGCATTGTATCATTTACTATTTTCAGAAGGTCTTCGTGGATTTCGTTGCAGTCGCAGCATTCTATCTGTTCATTTATGTTTTCGCTCATGATGTGGTGTCCTTTCTGCGTTATTTTTACTTTATTGGCTATGGGGCGGGTGCTCCGCATAAATTGCATGTGCCTTCGCAGTTACACAATAACTTTTTTATACGCGAAAGACAGAGTGCACCTCTTGGATGCATTCTGTCTGGTATTTTTTATATAGTAGTTTTATGGCATTTTGATATCTGCTCTTTGATATCTGTTCTTTGAGCTCTACCTTTTTAGAGCTTGTGTACGAATAATGCGCGGATTGCATTTAGCACTGCTATCACCATTACTCCTACGTCTGCAAATATTGCGAGCCACATATTGGCTATTCCGACTGCTCCGAGCACGAGGCAGATCAGCTTGATGCATATTGCAAAGTATGTGTTTTCATATACTATTCGCAGGCATTTGCGCGATATTTTTATTGCTTTTGCTATCTTTAGCGGGTCATCATCCATGAGGACGATATCTGCGGCTTCGATTGCTGCATCTGAGCCCATGGCGCCCATTGCAATTCCGATATCTGCTCTTGAGAGCACCGGTGCATCGTTGATTCCGTCTCCGACGAAGGCGAGCTTTTCTTTGCTGCCCTTTCTTGCAAGCAGTTCCTCCACCTTTGCTACTTTATCGCCCGGTAAAAGCTCACTGTATACTTCATCAATTCCCAGCTCCGCCGCTACTGAGTCGGCTACTGTCCTCGAATCGCCTGTAAGCATTATTGTACCTTTTATTCCGGCTTTTTTCAATGCCTTTATTGCTGCCGCTGAGGTTGGCTTTATCTTATCTGAGATAAGGATATAGCCCTCATAGCTGCCGTCTATTGCGATATGGACTATGGTGCCGACCTTGTCAGTTTCACTGTAGCTTAAGCCCAGCTTTTTCATAAGCTTGTAGTTTCCTGCCGCTACAGATACGCCATCTACCTTTGCGGTGATTCCGTGGCCGCTGATTTCCTCAACGTCTGTCACGCGGGTTCTGTCGATTTCCTTTCCATACGCCTTCTGTAAGCTCCTGCTGATTGGGTGCGATGAGCTGCTCTCTGCGAGTGCTGCGTACTCGAGCACCTTTTCTCTATCGAGCGTATTGTCGTAGACTCCTGCCACCTCGAAAACGCCCTCTGTCATTGTGCCGGTCTTGTCAAATACAACGTATCTGGTCTGTGATAAGGTCTCAAGATAATTTGAGCCCTTTACAAGAACACCCTCGCGGCTGGCGCCGCCGATTCCTGCAAAAAAGCTGAGCGGAATACTGATGACCAGCGCGCACGGACAGCTTATTACAAGGAAGGTAAGTGCCCTGTATATCCAGCTGCCCCACTGTGGTTCGGCTGACATGAAAAGTATTCTGACAATCGGCGGCAGTATCGCAAGTGCAAGTGCACTGTAGCAGACTGCCGGAGTGTAATACTTGGCAAATTTTGATATGAAGTTTTCTGATTTTGATTTCTTTGAGCTTGAATTTTCAACGAGGTCAAGTATCTTTGAAACCGTTGATTCTCCAAACTCCTTGGTGGTTTTAATCTTTAAAACACCGGACATATTGATGCATCCGCTGATTATCTCATCACCGCATTTTGCATCCCTCGGCACGCTCTCACCTGTAAGCGCGCTGGTGTTTAATGTAGATGAGCCCTCAACTATCACACCGTCGATAGGAACCTTTTCTCCGGGCTGTACCACGATTACCGAGCCGATAGCAACCTCATCAGGGTCAACCTGGGTGAGCTTTCCGTCCACCTCAATATTGGCATAGTCGGGTCTGATATCCATGAGCTCACTGATATTCTTACGGCTCTTTCCGACTGCATAGCTCTGAAACAGCTCTCCTATCTGGTAGAAAAGCATAACGGCTATAGCCTCTGTATAGTCACCATTCTCATAGAGTGCAACCGCTATCGCACCTACAGTAGCAACCGCCATCAGGAAGTTTTCATCAAATACCTGCTTGTTTTTGATTCCCTTAAATGCTTTTTTCAGGATATCGTATCCTATAACCAGATAAGGCACCATATAAAGCAGGAACCTGATAATTCCCTTAACCAGTATGAAATGTAATATAATCATGAGTGCTGCTGCGATTATGATACGCGTAAGTACTTTTTTCTGCTTTTTATTCATACGCCAAAGCTCCATTCGTTATAATCTCTTGATAATCACCATCACTATAGCGCAGGCATTGAAATAATATCATTTGTCATTCCTGCGTCCCGGCAATTTATAAGAAAATCTCGCAGTCGTCCTCTACCTTTTTACAGTTCTTAAGAACCTCCTGCATAACCGCCTTTGCATCCTGTCCCTCTTCAAACTCAACGCTCATCTTGAGTGTCATGAAATTGACTGTAGCATCCTTTACACCTGCTGTATTCTTTGCGGCATCCTCCATCTTGTTGGCGCAGTTAGCGCAGTCTACATCGATTTTGTAAGTCTTCTTCATAGTGGTGTTCTCCTTATTTTCATGAATTATTTGTTTTACTGTACGTTTTTCATTGAACATATGAATGATTGTTCATATGTTAATTTTATTATAGCACCTTTTGCACTGTTGTCAATACACAATGTGCATCTAAACACAAAATTTATTCACATACTCTAATCACATAATTAATCTCATAGCTTATGATTCAGGCTTCATCTGTGATATTTTCTTTCCAGCTGCTTCCCTCTTCTATCCCATTTGCCGTAAGCCATTCATCCTCAACCTCTACATGACGCTGTCTGCCGTTTTCGTCCTCGAGATAAACCATGCATTTTGCTTTTGCGCCGTCTGCTCTTTCCTCACAGCCAAAATCAGCCTCATATATGTGTGTTACCGTATACATCTGCACTCTACCTTCTTTCATATGATTTTGCATGCCATAAATATATAGAAACTTCCCACATGTACAGGTGGATGTGTCCACTCTAAAATATCATGTGGGAAGCTTTTTTCAACTATATTTATGATTATAATGCTGCTTTAATCGCTGCAAGCAGCTCATCATATGTCTCATATGCAGGAAGCTCAGGGTAGTCCTTCTTTATAGCATCTGTGCTTCTGAAAAGGAAACCTGCCTTGCTGGCCTGTATCATGCCTAAATCGTTGTGGCTGTCACCGCTTGCGATGGTATCATATCCGATAGACTGCAGTGCCTTTACAGTTGTAAGCTTTGACTGCTCACATCTCATTCTAAAGCCTGTAATCTCGCCATCTTCAGCAACCTCAAGCTCGTTACAAAAGATTGTCGGCCAGCCGAGCTTCTTCATGAGCGGGCCTGCAAACTGTGAAAATGTATCACTGATGATGATTACCTGTGTGATTGAACGAAGCTCATCCAAAAACTCCTTTGCGCCAGGCATTGGATCTATCTTTGCGATTGTCTCCTGAATTTCTTTTAATCCGAGTCCGTGCTCCTTTAAAATATTTATTCTATAGTTCATGAGCTTATCATAATCAGGCTCATCTCTTGTTGTCTTCTCAAGCTCAGGAATTCCTGTCTCCTTTGCAAATGCGATCCAGATTTCAGGTACCAATACTCCCTCAAGGTCTAAGCATACAATATTCATTTTGATTCCTCCGTGTGTTTTATTCTGTGGATTCCGATGAAACTCAATATAATTGTCAGGTAACTATTTAAGCAGCCTTGAATAGTTACCTGATATTTAGTTCACCGATTTAATCCAGTAAAGTATATCATACAAGACGACTGTCTACAATAGAATTATACGTGATTTTTCAAAGGATTTTTCAGTAAATCATTATTACCGTCCATTACGCTCGTTGGCTTTTGCACACGCACCGGCTTCCGCAGAGAAGACGCCCTCATCATCTATGATATTTCCGCTCTCAACATGCTTTTTCAGGATATTGTTAAACGCATAATCCCAGATTTTCTCTGAGCCAAGTGCTGTGCGCTTATTTCTGCCGAGTATCTGCGACAGCTTTACACTGTGCTCACGCCATGAAAGCCCATCCGATGCATCGTTTAGGAGCATTGGCTGGATATTGTCCATGGTGCGGGCAAATCTGGCTTCCGGTGTCTGCTGCGCCTCAAATTCCTCCCACAGCTTTAAAAGCGGCTCGCCCTGTTCCTTTGGCAAGAGTCCGTATATACGCTCCGCCGCCTTCTGCTCTCGCTCATGCTGTGTGGCCTTGCCTGCCTCATCATAGGCATATGTGTCTCCTGCGTCAATCTCTACTATGTCGTGTATCAAAAGCATTCCTACTGTCTTTAGCACGTCTATCTTCTCATTGGCATACTCGCTCAAGAGCATGGTCATGATAGCCATATGCCAGGCATGCTCCGCATCATTTTCCTTGCGGCTTGCATCAGCTAAATAAGTCTGGCGGAATATCTCCTTTTCCTTGTCGATTTCTCTGATGAAATCAAGCTGTTTTTCTAATCTTTTGTCTTTCTCATTTTCCTGCATTATTGTATCTCCACGTTAATTCTCATCATATTTGCAAATCTGCATCTTTTTACTATTATGATCAAAGGGTCAAAATACCTTTTGACCCTCATATCACTATTATGAATTAACCAATAATTTTGTCAAGCGGTCAATACAAATTACAGCGCATCCTTCATTGCTTTAACATACTCACCGACATACTTTGGTGAAGCCTCACCATACTCATCGATTATCTTGATGATGGCAGAGCCCACAATGGCACCATCCGAGATATCTGCCATCTTCTTTGCCTGCTTGGGTGTTGAAATGCCAAAACCGATAGCACATGGCACATCTGTGTTTTCTCTGATTACCTTGACTATTGAAGCCAGATCTGTCTTAATCTCGCTTCTTGTACCGGTGACTCCGAGGCTTGAAATCACATAGATGAAGCCGGTTGCCTCCTTTGCTATCATCGCAATGCGATCCTTTGATGTAGGCGCGATAAATGAAATAAGATCCACATCATATTTCTCGCAGAGTGGTAAAAACTCTTCCTTTTCCTCATATGGGATATCCGGCAGAATGAGTCCGTCAATGCCTATTTCCTTACATGTACTGATAAACTTTTCTGCGCCGTATGAGTAAACCACGTTTGCATATGTCATGAAAACCATAGGGATTGTGACATCTTTTCTCAAATCTTTCACAAGGTCAAAAACCTTGTCTGTTGTAACTCCGGCTGCAAGTGCCTTTATGTTGGCGCCCTGGATTACAGGTCCCTCTGCTGTAGGATCAGAGAATGGAATTCCAAGCTCTATAAGGTCTGCTCCGTTTGCAACAGCTTCTCTTACAATTTTTGCGGTTGTCTCTAAATTTGGATCACCACAGGTGATAAATGGTATAAACGCCTTGCCATTTTCAAACGCACTTCTTATCTTACTCATAAATATTCTCCCCTCTGTATCTTGCTATTGCCGCGCAGTCCTTGTCGCCTCTGCCTGAAACAGTAACAACGATTATCTTGTCCTTGTCCATTGTAGGCGCCAGCTTCATGGCATATGCCACTGCATGTGAGGACTCGATTGCAGGGATGATTCCCTCTGTCTTTGCAAGGTATTCAAAAGCATTTACCGCTTCATCATCTGTTACCGGTACATATTTTGCTCTTCCGATATCGTGCAGATATGCGTGCTCCGGTCCGACTCCCGGATAGTCAAGTCCTGCAGAAATAGAATAAACCGGAGCAATCTGTCCGTATTTATCCTGACAGAAATATGACTTCATGCCGTGGAAAATACCAAGACGGCCTGTATTTACTGTAGCTGCAGTCTCAAATGTATCTATTCCTCTTCCTGCTGCCTCGCAGCCGATGAGCTCAACTCCCTCATCCTCTATGAAGTTGTAAAAGCTTCCAATGGCATTTGAGCCGCCGCCCACACATGCGATAACCGCATCAGGCAGTCTGTGCTCCTTTTCAAGCATCTGCTCCTTGATTTCCTTTGAGATGACCGCCTGGAAATCTCTTACGATGGTAGGGAACGGATGTGGTCCCATAACTGAGCCCAGGCAGTAATGTGTGTCTGAAATTCTCTTGGTCCACTCTCTCATTGCCTCCGATACGGCATCCTTTAATGTGGCTGTGCCTGATGTAACCGGGATAACCTCTGCTCCGAGCAGACGCATGCGGTATACATTGAGCGCCTGACGCTTTGTGTCCTCCTCGCCCATGAATACAACACATTCCATACCCATAAGGGCTGCGGCCGTTGCTGTTGCCACGCCGTGCTGACCGGCTCCGGTCTCAGCTATCAGTCGGGTTTTGCCCATTTTCTTTGCAAGAAGTGCCTGACCTAATACGTTGTTGATCTTGTGGGCTCCCGTATGGTTTAAATCCTCTCTCTTAAGGTATATTTTTGCTCCACCGAGATCCTTTGTCATCTTTTCTGCGTAGTACAATCTCGATGGTCTTCCTGCATAATCGTTGAGAAGCTCTGTGAGCTCTCTGTTAAATTCAGGATTGTTTTTGTAATAATTGTATGCTTCTTCTAATTCTTTAACGGCATTCATGAGGGTTTCAGGAATATACTGTCCTCCGTGAATACCAAATCTTCCATTTGGATTTGTCATGATATTTTCCCTTCTGATGTATATTTGTAAATATTTTGTTTTCTGTACTGAATAGTTACAGATATTCTTAAAACCATGAAGATACTTATATATCTCTATTAGCTTAATCGCAATTCATCAAGCTTAGCCTTTTTGTCGTCCGCTCTCATCAGTGTCTCTCCGATAAGCACTGCGTCAGCTCCGATTTCACGTATTGCCCTGATATCATCTGTGCTCTTTACACCGCTTTCCGATACAAATATGATGTCATCGTGAATCAGGTCGCGCAGCTTTTTGCTGTTAGCTGTATCAACTGTAAAATCCTTCAGATTTCGGTTGTTGACACCTATTATTCTGGCACCGGCTCTTACCGCCATCCCTGCCTCTTTTTCATTGTGTATCTCCACAAGAGCGCTTATGCCGAGGCTGTCGCAGATTTTTATGTATTCACCAAGCTGCACCTCTGACAGTATGGAGCAGATTAAAAGCACCGCACCGGCACCGAGTGTCTTTGCCTGATATATCTGATATTCATCGACCGTAAAATCCTTTCGGATGCACGGAATCGAAACCGTTTTTGCAATCTCATTAAGATACTCATCCGAGCCTAAAAACCACTTTGGCTCTGTCAGTACCGAGATGCAATCCGCACCTGCCTTCTCGTATTCCCTTGCGATTTCAAGATATCTGAAATCCGGCTCTATAAGCCCCTTTGACGGCGAAGCCTTCTTGCACTCGCATATGAAGCTCAAGCCATCCTTTTTGAGTGCTTTTTCAAATGCAAAATCACAAAGCTTTTCGTTTTTCGTCTGAATCGCGATATTTTTCATCTCCTCAAGGCTTATTTTTTTCTTGTCCTCTGCCACGCGAAGCCTTGAATATTCTGCAAGCTGGTCTAAAATATTCATCGCTTTTCCTTTCCTGTTTTGTGTGCTTAGCTGTTGCTTACCTCTATGAGCTTATCGAGTGTTTCAAGTGCTTTTCCTGAATCAATGATTTCTGCTGCTAGCTCGATACCCTCTTTCATGCTGTCGGCCTTTCCTCCAATATAAAGTGATGCGCCTGCGTTCATGAGTACCGCATTTCTCTTGTGCCCATTCTGTCCGTCTAAGATATCACGTACGATTTTCGCATTTTCCTCAGGTGTACCACCTTTTAAATCCTCCTTTGTACAGCGCTCAAAGCCGAAATCCTCCGGTGAGATTACTGTGGTTCTGAACCATCCGTCCTTTATCTCGCATATCTTGGTCGGTGCGCTCATGGAAATCTCATCAAGCTTATCCATGCCATATACTACCATTCCACGCTTTACTCCAAGGCTTACAAGCACCTGTGCAAGCGGCTCTACAAGGTACTCATCATACACTCCTAGAAGCTGCATAGCCGGTGAACCCGGATTTGTGAGCGGTCCTAAAATATTGAATACTGTTCTAAAACCAAGCTCTTTTCTGATAGGTCCGACATATTTCATTGATGTGTGATATTTCTGTGCAAAGAAGAAACACATGCCGACTTTATTTAAAAGCTCCACACATTTCTCAGGGCTCTGGTCTATGTTGACGCCGAGCGCCTCAAGACAGTCTGCTGTACCACATAATGAAGAGGCTGCCCTGTTTCCGTGCTTTGCAACCTTCATGCCACCTGCTGCCGCAACAAGTGCAGAGGTTGTTGAAATGTTGAAGCTCTGTGCATTGTCTCCTCCTGTTCCTACGATTTCAAACACATCCATACCTGTTTTCACCTGTACCGCATGCTCTCTCATGGCTGCTGCACAGCCTGCGATTTCGTCTGTTGTCTCAGCCTTTGCGCTCTTTGTGGAAAGAGCTGCAAGAAAAGCTGCATTCTGGGTTGGTGTTGTCTCACCGCCCATGATCTCATTCATCACTTTATATGCCTCGTCATATGTGAGGTCTTCTTTGTTTACGATTTTTACTATGGCTTCTTTGATCATGACTATGTCCTCCTGTATTCCGATGATATTTCGTTTATAATTTTGTTTATGATTTTGTTCTGCTATTTGTTTTCAATTCAACAACTAATATATAAATTCATTAAACACTGCAATTTTCAATTAAGCTTTGATAAAATTACTAAGCATCTGCTTTCCGTCCGGTGTCATGATTGACTCCGGGTGAAACTGCACACCGTATATCGGGTATTCCTTGTGCTCAACAGCCATGATCTCACCATCATCTGTAGTGGCTGTAATCTTTAGGCAATCAGGCATCGTGTCAGCATCTGCAGCAAGCGAATGGTAACGTGCTACCTTTGCTTTTTTCGGGCAACCCTTGAATAAAAGGCTTTCTGTGTCAAACGATGCATCCGATTGCTTTCCGTGCATGAGCTCCTTTGCATATGTGACTGTCGCACCGTATGCTGCGCATATAGCCTGATGTCCGAGGCACACGCCAAGGATTGGGATTTCCTTTCCAAGCTCCTTTGCCACAGCTATTATCACGCCCGCATCCTCAGGCCTTCCCGGTCCCGGTGATAATATGATGCGGTCAGGCTTTAAAGCCCTAATCTCTTCAACTGTCATCTCATCATTTCTGATTACTCTGATATCAGGCTCTATCTCACCGATTAGCTGATACAGATTGTAAGAAAAGCTGTCGTAGTTATCAATCAGTAAAATCATTCTTCCACCTCCTGTGAGACTTCCAGTGCCTTAAGAGAAGCCTTTGCCTTGTTTATGCACTCCTGAAATTCCTTCTCAGGATCTGAATCCGCAACGATTCCCGCTCCGCTTCTCACGAAAACCTTGCCGTTTTTCTTGTAGGCAATACGGATTGCAATACATGTGTCCATATTTCCTGTAAAATCTATATATCCAATCGCGCCACCGTAAATGCCTCGCTTGTTATCCTCAAGCTCTCCGATAAGCTGGCACGCTCTGATTTTTGGCGCTCCTGAAAGTGTTCCTGCCGGAAGCACGGCCTCTATTGCATCGAGTGCGTCGTACTCTTCTCTTATCTCTCCACGCACTGTCGAGCCTATATGCATCACATGTGAATATCTCTCTATGGAATGAAGCTTTTCTACCTGTACACTTCCGAATTTACTTACCTTTCCGAGGTCATTTCTTCCAAGGTCCACCAGCATATTGTGCTCTGCGAGCTCTTTTTCGTCCTTAAGCAGCCCTTCCTCAAGCTTTTTGTCCTCCTCTGCTGTGGCACCTCTCGGCCTCGTGCCTGCCAGCGGGAATGTGTGAAGCACTCCATTTTCAAGCTTCACAAGTGTCTCCGGAGATGCTCCCGCAACCTCCACATCGGTTCCCGAAAAATAAAACATGTACGGCGAAGGATTTATTGTTCGAAGCACGCGGTAGGTATCAAAAAGGCTTCCCTCAAACGGCGCACTCAATCTGTTGGATAAAACTATCTGAAAAAAATCCCCCTCTTTGATATGGTGCTTTGCCTTCTCGACCATCTCACAATACTGCTCCTTGTCAAAAAGAGGTGTGACCTCGCCCAGCAGCTTGCCACCCATATTCTGTTTTTTCTCTCCGTGCATCAGAAGCTCCCTAAGCTGCTTTAGCTCAACAATCGCTTTGTTGTAGCCTGTTTCCGGAGCATCAAGTGACATATTTGCGATTAGTATTATCTTTTGGCACAGATTGTCAAATGCTATTACCTTATCAAAAAGCATCAGATCAACATCCTTGAAATCCTCTGTGTCCCTTGCTTTTCCTCTGATGCTTTTCTCCTTGTAGCCCAGATAATCATACGAAAAATAACCCACAAGGCCACCTGTAAACGAAGGCAGATAATCAAATTTCGGACTCTTGTACTCTGAAAGAATCTGTCTGATGTACTCTGAAGGATTTTCCGTCTCCACCGAAAGCTTTCCAAGCTTCATATGACCATCTATGCAGTTAATCTCAAGCTTTGGATCATATCCCAAAAATGTATATCTTCCCCAAGCCTCATTGGCCTGTGCTGATTCAAGCAGATAACAATGTGTTGAAACATTCTGCAGAATCCTCATAGCCTCTATAGGTGTGATAAAGTCTGATAATATCTCACAGCTTACAGGGAGAATGTCATACTTCCCGGTTTTTGCTATTTCTTTAACTTCGGTCAGTGTAGGTGAAATTTTCATATGCTTGCCTCCAAATTTTGTGTGGTAGTGAATAAATGTCCAGTGTTTAACTGTGAACAAAACGTACAACATACAGCTTTGATTTTCTGCTGTGAACAAACGTACAACATACAGCTCGAATTCGCCTCTTCGAGGCTTCTCCGCAGCTTACGCTGCTACAATTCTCGCTTTATGTTGTGCAGTCCAATGTTCGTTCGCAAGCTTGCATGCGAGCATGCAGACTTGCAAACTCCATTGTACCTCTTTGTTCACTAAAAAACGCCCTTGACAGAATATTACTTCTGTCAAGGACGAATAATCTTAACTATCCGCGGTGCCACCTTGAATTCACGATAAAGCTCGTGCGCTTGGCAGGATACCAACATATCCCGGGCAAATGACGTATGCCCACACGTCGCAGAATACTCTGGATGAATGATAAATCCATTTGACTGCGCCCTCAGCGGTCCATTTGACAACTTGTTTCACACCTGATTCTCAGCACCACAGGCTCTCTGTAAAGGCATCATTGCCGTTATCTCCGCTTCAACGGTTTACAATTTATTTAATTGTGCAAACTTTTTATACTGTTTGAATTTCTTTAACGATTTAATACTTTATCTCGCTAAATTTGTTTAAAGTTTATCACTCCTTTTTGTGTTTGTCAACATATTTTCTATTGCCACAAGCAAAAATTATACCTGTCATGCAGGCTTTCTTCTGTTTCTATCTCTACCCTTTCCCATTCTCTGAGACCTGTGTCTGATAATCTCTCATCAATCCGCAGATCCGCCAGAAGCTTGATCACAAGTGCCAGTCCCCAATAGGTAGCGTTCCTGCTTTTCTTTACTTCTGCTTCCGTTCTATGTGCGATCTTCAGCCAGCATTCACAGAAATCCGGTTTGTATTGGTAAGATATAGACTCTTCATTCCTAGAAAGCAATATATAATCCCAAAAAGAACTGTTTCCTTAGCGTTTGCTAAAGAATTTTTTTCAAATATTTACCACAGCTAACTTGAAAAAGTAAATTCCAGTGCAGAAGTAAATTCCACACTCATTTAAAAGTTCTTGATTTTCTAAGAGTTTTATAAGCTCAAAACGCTTATTTCTGTTATAATAGGAGTAACTTCTTGGAAAAAACTGATTTGATGGTATGACAAACGGACCACTGGAAGGTAGTGTGCGAGACTAAATTCCACCGGTCATGTGGTGGTGGAATTTAAAATTTCATTTTTGGAATATTTACCACAAAATGGCAATTTTCCCTTTATTTTTTAGGATTTTATGTTAAAATAAGAACCGACAAACAGGAGGTAATAACATGGCAAAAATTTACAAAAAGCCAGTTGTTTCTATAGACACAGGACTTTCGGAAGGTGTTTATACTGCAAGTGGTGCTTCTGCAGGAACTCTGAGCGTAACATATAATGGTGTATGGGATCGTTGGCCTACAGGCGGTAAGGGACTTGTCTTAGCGAGCTGGTCTGGTTTATCAGGAATAATTACATTAAATGTAACATTTAACGATACAATTGATCATGCTGAAACTGAACCCACATCTATCAGTTGTTCCTTGTCTGGTAAAACAGCAACCTTTACATTTAATGCTAATACAACGGGTACACTTACGATTGGAATTCATCTGAATCACGGAACAAGCATTGATGCTTTAAAGATGACAGGATATACATACTCTGTAAAATAGTCTACAAAGAAGGTAATTTTATTCAACCAGAATGTAACTTACGTATCTGGTGGTGCCGGATTAATCTCTGGTGATGGAACAACTACTTTTTCTTCTCATCCATATCCCATTTACTAAAAATCCCTCACCATCTGATCGATCTCATCCTGTCCAAGCACCTTGCACCGTTTCTGCCGGATTGCATACACACGGTCACAGATATTTAATACCGTTGGTCGATGTGTCGTCACAATACAGGTTCGTGGATAAGTATCCATCATGATATTCTTCAACACCTTACGCTCTGTCGCCACATCCAGCGCCGAAGTTGCTTCATCCAACAGCAGGATCGGGGACTTCCGAAGCAGTGCCCTGGCAATGGACAGACGCTGTGCCTGTCCTTCCGAGAAGCCGCCTCCGCGTTCTTTTACAATACTGTTGATTCCATCCGGAAGCTTCTCTACAAATTCCCATGCACAGGCAAGTTTCAATGCCTCTATGATCTCGCCATCGGTCGCTTCCGGTTTTACATTCCGCAGATTCTCTGCGATCGTACCAGAGAACATCGTATTGCCCTGTGGCACATAGGAGAACAGGCGTCTGGTCGACGGCGAAATCTCCACTTTCTGATTCCGGTTCTCTCCCGCACAGATCCAGGCTTCTCCTTCCTGCGGACGAAGCAGTGACAGGATCATCCGCAGCATCGTCGTCTTTCCTTCTCCCGACGGTCCTACTAATGCCACGATCTCATGCGGATAGGCTTCTACCGTTGCATGTTCGAATACATTCGTTCCGTTATGATAGGTATACTCCAGATTCTCCATCTTAAGTCCCACACCCTCTGCACGGTGCTCTTTTTCGAATCCCCGCACTTCTTTGTCCTGGCTGTAGTCTTCCTGCGGCATCTCAACAATATCCATCAGACGACCCGCAGATATGGTCAGTGATATGGCCGTAGGGATCAGCCCTGTCAGAGAGTTTACAGATGCCGTCAACGTTCCGGATAAGTACAGGAACATCGTCATCGTACCGTAACTGATCGCTCCGCTCCAGACTCTGTAGATTCCCCAGCCGTAGCAGCTGTACGATACCGCAAATCCAACGATCGACATCAGCACAGAAGTCAGGATCGACATTTTCTGGAATTCCAGTCTCATGTTGATATAGTCTTTCTGCAGATTCTTCAGCCGATCGATATAGAAATGTATCATGTCAAATGCCTTGATCGTCTGTATATTCGAGAATGCTTCCTGGTTGAAACCATAAAGCTTTGCATTCATTGCCGCGCTCCGCTCATTGTTGTTGCGCATCCGTCGTAATAACGGTCTCGACATCAATGCACTGAACGGAATTCCAAGCAGCGCGAAGATTGCAAATGTGGGATCATAATAGACCACAACCCACAACGCACTCACGAACTTTGCCGTATAGATGATCAGGTTCGGGATCCAGTTCAGGATACCGCTCGAGATATTCGATGCATCCGAACTCCACCTGGTGACCAGATCGCCCGTGTGGTATGCCGTGAGTGATTCCCAGTCTGTGACCAGCATCTTGGCAAATATGTCGTTTTTTATCTCTGCATCGACTTTCAGATTGATAAATGTCGAAGCATAACCGGATGCCTGTCCTACCAGAATATTGGCCACCGAGAAACCGATCATCGCCGCAAATGTACTCAGAAGCTTTCCTGTCTGGTGTCCGGTAATGATATCAACTAGATCTTTTGAGATCATACTGGAAACCAGTGATACTCCTGTTCCTGCAAGTCCGAGTACCGTATACAGAACCATCGCTTTCCAGTACCTTCTGGCGTATTGATAGATCCAGCGGGTCTGTATCCACATCTTCTGAAGCGTTCCATCTTTCAGATGTTTTTTGATAAGCTGTACTTTATCCTTCATCTTAACCTTCCATCTCCTTATATTGCCCTCCCTGTATCGTACCTGCCGTGCCATTTTCTTTTCCAAGGCGGTCTATCTCTTTCTTCATCGTCTCTACCGCACTAAACTCTTTCGTACAGAACAGATGCAGGACAGGGATCTCTTTCGCCAGCTCTTTCGAGAATTCCAGATTCTTCTCCAGCAGTTCTTCTTTCCATACCGGGGAGATCATCCGCTGCATCACCCTCATGATCTTCTCATACGTACTAAGCGGTTCTACATGATCCTTCGTATCGCGTCCTAATAACACGATACCTCCAAGTTCATGATCCTCTGTGGTATAGATCTCAGATGTCCCGCACCACGGGATTCCACGTACGATCATTTTCCCGTCTTTTCTTCCGATCAGGTTCAGATCTCCATTCAGATATGGGACACCTAACTGCTCATGCCACATCGCCGTATGCGTAGATTTTCCCATTCCGGAATGCCCGGAGAACAGCCATGCCTTTCCTTCATATAGAATCGATGCCGAATGCACTGCATAATAGCCCTTCTTTTGCGCCAGATAAAGATAGAACATGCGGACTGCGTGAAACAGCTGATCCACCTCTTCATCTCCAAAAGGCCGTCTGCAGTAGATTCTCACATAACTCCCGTCTTCTGTCATGTAGGCTTCATATATGCTGCTCATCGATGGAAATGTCAGGATATATCCCTCTTCCCACTCACTGACGGTCAGTTCTTTATTCTGGAGCAGAACCTTCCCATTCTGTCTGCTTTCCGGAGGATATTCTGTAAATTCGATGATCTGATCCCAGTTATATGCTCTATCCTCTTCTCTAATACCATCTGTGCCAGTCTCTTCACCTCCATCTTTTTTCGGAAATTTGGTCATGAAATCATGAAACTTCTCCGGTATCATCTCTTCCGCTCCCAGAAAGCCAACCTCGATTCCGGCAATCTGCATCCCGGCACAACATCTCTCTCCTACAGCCGACAGATGCTCTGTGAAATTTCTCCTCAAGATTCCAAGATTCTGCAGCTGGCTTACGAATTCCAGGATGTTTTTCTTCACTCTCTATAATGCCATAGTGCTCTGCAGCAAGACAGATCAGTTCTTCGTCCGGTCTCGGTGTTTCCAGTGCATTCCACAGAAATACACCGGTCTCATTCATTGTAATTCCTCTCTTCTGGTCCGCTACCTTCTGACCAAATGGAAACAGATGATAAACTCCCTCTATATTTTTTAACTGATATCCCTCTTGTCTTTTTATCATGCTTTAATTCCTTTCTGAAGATTTCCGGAATTATGGTATTTCCTTATTACAGATGCTATAATATAATGTATCCTGAATTAAATTAATCATTGAACAGCGCAGCACTTCCTGCCGCGCGGATTGGAAGTATATATGAATCATACAAATTCACAACAGTCACATACAACAGACAGAAGTTCTTATCCTGTAGATATCGAGAAACTTCTGCGTGATGGTCATCCCATCCGTCTGAAGCCGCAGGGATACAGTATGTATCCCCTGTTCATTTCTGGCCGTGATGAAGCTGTCATCGCCCCCTGCAGTACCGATTCTCTGCACCGCGGCGATGTCGTCCTTTACCGAAGAGACCAGAGTATACTGGTTCTGCACCGCATCTGGAAGATCAAAAAAGACGGATTCTATATGGTCGGTGATAATCAGACTGTGATCGAGGGTCCTCTCCGTCCGGACCAGATCCGCGGCCGGCTCATCGCCTGCTGCCGTAACGGACGGGAATTCAGCACGAGGAATCCTTTCTACCGGATGCTCGCAGGCTTCTGGTTAGCTTTTCGCCCCTTCCGTCCACTTGCTCACAAAGCCGCCGGCTTTTTCCGCCATATCAGGAGATGACACATATGAAAAAACACCCGTCACACACGTCTGATCCATCTGCTGCAATTGATCTTGCTGTTACTCTGTATCATTCTCCTTACACTATGTGTAAGGAAGATACGATTCTTAGATTATACACCCAAAGACAGCAGTGAATCAACCGATGCACTTGCGAATCCGCAGATCACTTTCCGCCGTTATTGTTCCGTCAAAATCCTGAAATGCTTTCCAGTAAGAATCCGTATAGGAAGCAAATTTTCACTTAACTTCTCCCATCTGTCATCCTTGTCCTCCGTATATGCCACTTTTGACATATCTGCCAGAATACTGGTGTATCCCAGTGCCGACTCCACACTTTTCACACGGAAATCATCACGGTATGTGTGTTTAAATCCACTGATCACCGACTTCTGTTTTGTCACATTCCTGTTCTGATATCCGATCATATCACTGTCATTATTTCCGTCTTCAACCACGGTTCTGACACTGTCTAACACCGGCTCGTCCAACGCTTTCGTAAGTTCTGTATCGCTCATATTTCCTTTGTACAGGGATGCAAACTGATACCCCGGAACCTCTTTCTGGATATACGCATCGTCTGCTTTTAATTTCTGTTTTATCGAAGTATCGGACACCCGGTAACCAGATATTCCGGCTTCTCCATTTTCCTCATTGATCAGTCTCAGATAGTATTCCAGATCACCGGTGGATAATTCTCACTCTTCATCTTTGAATCTTTCGGGATTCCACGCATATAAGCCCTCGTTCCTGTCTCCAGTTTGTACCACGGAATTCCCCATACCATCATGATGATCTGCATCTCATCTTCTGAATAAATGGCATTTGCCATCAGCGGATAATCCGGATTCATATTTTTATTGATGAACACTCTGTCTTCTTTTAATTCATCGTACATCTCTGTCATCGCGCTGTAATGAATGGAATTGCCCATCTTCTTCGTCCTCATGCCTGATAAAATGCAGCTGATCCCGCATGTACCCTACTACCATCCACAGGATAAATATCTGTGCCATCCACACATACGTATTATAATTCAGAAGTACTTTAAATCCGCTCTGCTGATACATCTGTGAGATAACACGGTTGGAAGAGATATTATAAACCATATGCTCCAGTTCATCCGCTTCCAGTATCCGGTAAATATATTCCACTACATCATCCAGATAGATCATTGAAAACTGTTTTCTCTTATTGGCAGAGATCTTTTGATTTTTCGGTATATTCCGGATCCGGATGCTAAAAAAAGCCGAAGAAATATTAGAAGCCAATGGTTTTGTCCTGGATCCTGAGCTCTGTGATCACCATGTAACTTATCTATATACGTTTCCGAAAACCAGACGCACCTACATTCTGGAACTTCATTTCCGGATTGTCGGAGTATATCAATATGATAAGGCGAATCAAATGATAGATTCTGTATTCTCAGCGGATAGAATTACCCCTGAATATCAGACTGTCGGAGACACCACTTACCGGGTACTTCCGCCTACAGAATATACCTTCTATATGCTTCACCATATGTTAAAGCATTACCTTTTCAGTGGATTTGGAATTCAGCTTCTGTGTGATTTTACATTATTTCTTATTTCCAGAAAAAATGATATTGATTTTGATCAATTACATAATTGGTGCAAAGAATCAAAAATCACGCATTTTTATGAAATTATTATAGAATGTCTTCATTCTTACCTTGGGCTTCCGGATTCTATTGAACCTGATATCCACTATCAGGCTGATGTTTGCGAGACCTTCATCTTGAGAATTTTAGAAGAACGTGATATGGGCACATTAACTGACACAACACTTGTCGGAAGTGGCTCTTATGCAAAAGTAAATCTATGGACTTATTTCAAAGAGGGACATGTGCAGATGAAAGTGCGCTTTCCAAAACTTCACAAATGTATCTTATTGTGGCCTGTACTCTGGATTGCTACATTCGTATGCTTTTTGTGGAATACATACTTCTACCGCCGTACAACATTAAAAAATACGCTGGCTGATTTTCGGGAAACAAATTCTAATTCACAATTGATCAGGTTCTATGGAGAGCCTGTGAGGTAATTCCAATAATCGTTTCCATAGCACTCCATGATTTCAGGGTTGTTTTCTCATCAATACCAAGAAATGAGCTGACCAGCCAGAATCCCGCATCATTCACATGACTTAGGGCAGTAGCTCCTCCGCCTGCGATTACTAAAAGGATCATAACGAGCATTCAATTAACTTCAAGATACTCTGCGCCCTTTTCCTAAATACCTCATTTGCCTCTTCTGCGGCTATCCCCGCAATTCGCCTGACCTCATCCTTATACGGCATACAGAACTTAACCGCATCCGTCAAAAGTCGGTCTGACTCCAATGTGCTGTCCAATGCATGATCGAAATCATATAACGGAGCCATACTCACATACTCTCCTGTATCCGTATTTCTAAGCCAGCCAAAATTACCGGCATGCCTGTCGCCATTTCCGATTACCGCGTCTATGATAAGCATCTGTGCTCCAGCTTTTCCAAACAGATCAATAATCGTCTGCTCGTCAAATTCATCGGGATCAAGTCTTCCGGACTGATCAGCCTGCTCAAGCATCAGCATTGGCAAAGTGATATTATAAAATATATTCCATCTGGCGTTCCTTTGTCTTAAGCCCCATCTTCTCATAAAATTTCTCTGCAGATGTGTTTCCACTCCATACATTGAGGGTGACCTCGTAGCAGCCGAGACGCTTTGCCTCACTCTTTACATGTTCAAAAAGCTGCTCTCCGATATGCTGTCCTCTGGTCTTTGCATCTACACACAAATCATCTATGAAAAGTGATGTAAACGGCACCATGTTGTTGGAAAACGGCTGCTGTCTTATCTGACAGAATGCGTATCCTATGCAAATATCATCATCTCCTGCCGCAACATATATCGGCTTTGTATCGTCCTTTATCATATCTGCAAGCTCTTCATTTGTATATTTTGTCGTTCCCGGGATAAAAATATCCGGTCTGATATCGGCATGGATCTGAAGCACCTGCTCTAACAATTCTATAAGTCTTGGTATATCTTTTTCCTGTGCTCTTCTAATATTCATTTTTGAGAATCATCCTTCCTGTTGTGGTTTATATGTTGATCTACAATAAATCAATTCAATGTTATATCTGATTACATTTCAGAATAAATCCAGCATATTATCGAGATAAATATACTCTCTGACATGTATCTGATACTGTGGCTTCGTCATATAGTAAAGCAGAAATTCAAGTATCATGGCACTTCCAAGCCCTCTGCCCTCTATTTTAAAATTGCTAAATCCCATTGGCAGATAAGTGTTCTTTATATCGTCTACTCCTATAAATCCCGGATTTTCCATTGCCTTCGAAAATAGATATCCCTGCCCCGAATCAGGTGCCACGCAGTAATGCTCCGGACAATCCTCTCCCATATTTTTGCGACTAACCGTCTCGTAGCATTTCTTCCTGTCTGTGCAGCCAAACCAGCAGCACTCATTGCATAAAAATTCCACTTTATCCTTTTGATGCTGTGATAATGCTTTCAGTTTATCAAATGATTTGTTCAGCCTGAAATCCGGTACCACATAGTGGAACTCCTCTCTGTTTAGCTCATTTTCAAATTCGAGGAAATCCGTCAGAACCTTTGTGGTTGAGGATACAAAATAAAAATCAGGATAGTTTTCTTTTATGTAATCAAGCAAAATATCTGAATAGATGATTATGCCGTTTTTACATTCTTTTACTTTTATGCGCTTGTTTATCCCGCTTATATCCTTATCGTTTCCAAAGCCACTGCTTCGCTCATTATCTCTGCCTATATCAAATATCCTGCACAGCTCGTTACATTTTTTGTCAGGAAGATGCTCCTTAGTAAGCAATGAATTGCTAAAGGTAAGTCTCGCAGATATCCCATATTCCCGCATCAGCTTAAGCACTTCTTTCGGATCGTGCTCACCAAAACCGACGCGGCCTCCGCCCCATACGCAATCTGCCGGTGCTCCGTATATTGAGCCTATTTCGCACCAGTCATAGAAATATTCACGGTGCTTGCGGTACAGTGGGAGAAGTTCTTTGTATAATTCATAAAACTCAAACAATCCCGGTAGATGATAATACGCTTTCATTTTGACTCCTTATTTTAATCCGTACCAGACTCTCAACAGACTCTAGTATACTTCTCCCAAATGTAAGTGTAAAATCCCGGAGCGTATTGTATGCTTTGATAGCATATCAATATCATGCTCCGGGGTTTCTATTTACGCCTGATTTAGTTTAAGAAATTCTGTATGATAACTTCCTCTGCCTCTTCCTCTGTAAGTCCGAGTGTACGGAGCTTGAGAAGCTGCTCATCGTTTATCCTGCCGATTGCTGCCTCATGTATGATAGCCGCATCGATATTTTTTGCCCTGATTTCAGGGATTGAACCTACCTCTGCATGATCCATGATGATAGAATCACACTGGATATGAGCCTGGCATTTGCTGTTGCCGATGGCATTCGGATGGAAGGTCTGGACTGAGTTTCCTTTTCCTACGGATCTGGAAACAATCTGTGCAGAGCTGTCCTCTCCATTTAACTGTACCTCGATATTTGACTCCGCCTTCTGCTCTCCATCTGTCATGAGACGCTCTGTGACATAGAGCTTTGCGTCCTTTCCAAGCTCCACATTGGTCTCACGGACTGTAGAATCAACACCCTTTATCTGTGCTGTATCGAGTGTGAAAACAGAATTCTCACCCACAAATATATTTGTTACAGGGTTGAGCACTCTCGCACCTGTCCCGTTTCCCTCGCCGTAGTGCTTTTCCTCATATCTGACATTCGCATTTTTGCCTACATGGAAGGTATGGATGCCGTCGTGTCTGCTCTCGTTGCAGCCGCTGTTGTGGATTCCGCAGCCTGCCACAATCCTTACATCTGCGCCATCCTCCACATAGAAATCGTTGTATACAAGGTCTGTCATGCCTGATTTGCTGAGTACTACAGGGATATAGACAGCCTCTCCGTCCGTCTTTCCATCAATATAAATATCAATGCCGGGCTTGTCCGTCTTTTTCTTTATCTTGATATGCTCGCTGTCTCCGTGGCAGATTGATGTGCCGTTTTCACGCAGATTAAAGGCACCGGTCTGACTGAATTTATTATCATTTATGACGTCCAATACGCCCTCTGTTACGTTGTCAAGCTTTACCATATTATGATCTTCCCTCCAGTCTCTCTACACATTTGTGACATTTCTGTACACCATTGAGATAAGGCAGCACCTCGTCCTTTGTGCCGATTTTCTTGATTTCTCCGCCATCAATTATCATGATGCGGTCTGCCATATTTATGATTTTCTCCTGATGTGAAATCACTATGAGGCTCTGCTTTTTCTCAGTATGGATTTCCTCAAATTTCTGTATGAGCATTGAAAAGCTCCACAGATCGATTCCGGCCTCCGGCTCATCAAATATGCAAAGCGAATGCTCCTTGGCAAGCACTGATGCAATCTCAATTCGCTTCATCTCTCCACCTGAGAGTGTGCCGTCAATCTGACGGTAAATGTAATCCTTTGCACAGAGTCCTACCGCGGTGAGAAGGTCGCAGCACTCCTTGTCTGAAAGCTCATCCTTTGCGGCGAGCTTGAGCAGCTTCATGACTGTCATTCCCTTAAATCTCGGTGGCTGCTGGAATGCAAAGCCTATTCCCGCATTTGCCCTGTGATTGATGTCGAGCTCTGTGATATCCTGTCCGTCAAGTATAATCTTTCCGCTGTCCGGTGTCTGAATACCTATCAGGGTCTTTGCCAGAGTGGATTTTCCACCTCCGTTTGGTCCGGTAATGACAAGCATTTCTCCGTCCTCTACCTGAAATGATATATTGTTCAGAAGGCATTTCTTTCCGCCCTCATCATCTACGTTTAAAGTTAAATTTTCTGCTTTAAGCACGATTTTCACCTCATTTTTATTTATGATACAGCATAAAATCCCTCTCCTGCTGTTCTAATTACTTTTTCCGTTTACCGTTCATACATCAGTATGCCCGGCAACGATTACAGTATAACATAATAGTAAAGGTTTACAAGGGATAAACTCTCTGGTACTTGCTAAAATACATATTTGGCACGCATACCACACTTTGGTTTTTATAAATTGCTTGCTTATCTATTTATTTCCCTTATCATTGAATACTCATTGCACAAAGTTCCGTCCTTCTGCCTTATAGCATTAAAATTTATACCTGTAATCCTAAATCCCATTTTCTCATAAAGTGCTCTCGCCCTGCTGTTGCCCTCGATAAAATCCAATTCCATCTGCAATATCTTCGGATTGTTTTCTGCTATTTTTATCATTTCTTGAAACATTCTTGTTCCAATTCCCTGATTCCAGAATTCGCTCAGCAAGCCGATTGCCACACTTGCCCTGTGTCCGGTTTTCACACGGTTATTCCACCAGACCATGCAATTTCCGGCAAGTTTTCCACCTACTTCACAAACTATCATTGCCTGTGCATCTGACGAATTGCAGTTATTGATGAAATCAATCTCCTGCTCGATGGTCTGTGTCTCACATTCTTCCGGTGTCCTAAGTAAGAAATCCGTTTCACCGGTTGACTTTTTCATGTACTCTATAAAAGCTTTGGCATCCTTTTCATTTGCACTTCGCAAAATGGCAGTTCTGCCATCTTTCAATTTAAATTCGATATCTTTTATTGTCATATTATTTAGTACCAACTTCCTATTGATTTTTATATTCTATCTGTGATAAACTATCGACAATTAATGGTAGTTGCAGCTTAGACAGAGCGAGACGAAAGTTTCCCTCTGTCTATTTTTTTGTGCTTTTACATGCATGAAGCCTTGTATACACTTCAAGCCTTTTTCAATTATCGCAGCTATCAAGAGCCTATTGTAACGACTTGTTACAGCTATATTTATTTTACATAACAGGAGGATTTAAGAAAAATGCCAAAGAACAGATTACAGGAAACAGTTTTTACCATCATGATGGTGCTTGTCATGGTTTATGCCATGATATGCTACAATATTGCCCTTGAAACAGGCGGTATGAAGAACTTTGTTTTTAAGGCCGCATTAGGCGAATTTCCTATCATGATTGTTGCCGGTTTCATCCTTGATACGTTCATTGCCGGACCACTTGCCAAAAAATTTGCCTTCAAAATCGTCACACCGGGAAAGGACAGACCTATTGCTATAATCCTTGCAATTTCCGTCTTCTCAATCTGGTTTATGTGTCCTATGATGAGCTTTATCGCTACCATCCTTTTCAATGGTGGTTTTAATTCACAGATATTTGCGACATTCTGTGAGCTCGTCGTAAGAAACTTTCCAATGGCCTTCTTCTGGCAGCTCTTTGTTGCCGGACCACTTGTTAGATTCATCTTTGGAAAAATCTTCCGAGAGAACTAATTTAAATGTAAAAAATGTAAAACCGGGCATAATAGCCTGCCCGGTTTTCACTGTTCATCGTAACTGTTAAGAATCACACCATGCATATTCACACAAAAGCTCATTGCAGGTGTCTTCTCGCTTCTTAGAAAGCTTCATAAAACGCTTTGTCTTAGAAAACTCCGTCTATAAAGCCCTTCATATCGTCCTTAGACACAAGACCAATCTGCTGACCGGCAACCTGACCGCCCTTGATTGCAATAACTGCAGGAATATTCATTATACGATACTCTCTTGCCAGATCAGGATTCTCGTCCACATCAATATTGTAAAACTCCACATCTGTGATTTCATCAGAAAGCTGCTCCATTACAGGCGCAAGCATCTTGCATGGACCGCACCACTCTGCCGAAAAATCAACAATGATAGCCTTATTATTTTTAGCCTGTTCAAATTCACTGCTATTAATCTTCTTTACCATAGTTGTTCTCCTTCCATCTGTCGAACGAATTACTTTCGTTGCACCTATACAGCAATAAAAATTAACTGCTATACTATAGTACACCAAATAAGAAATAACAATGCATCAGAAACTTATTATTCGATGTACTAGCACTACTATAATACATAAATCAGATTATGTCACATAAAAATATTATAAACCGTAAAATTTATCATTTACCACGATTAATTCTTTTTGTGCTCAGCCATGTAAGCCTCTATATCCTCTGTGGTTCTGATGATATCCTCCGACAGACACACTGCACCATCCTCGGTGATAAGTACATCATCCTCAATCCTGATACCGATTTCCCATTCATCTATATACAGCCCCGGCTCGTCACTGATGATTGCCCCCGGACGAAGCCTGCTGTTTGAGTCAACTGTCACGTCATGCACATCAATTCCCAGATGGTGTGACACGCCATGCATGTAATACTTAGAAATCTCTACCGAATTCTTTATCAGTCCAAGCTTCATAAGCCCGTCTGCAAGCACATCCTTACATACTTCATTTAATTCCTTTGTAGTCATTCCCGGCTTTGCAGCCTCGACAATCTTTCGGTTTGCGGCAAGCACGATATCATATACCTGTTTCTGGCGCTCGGTGAACCTGCCATTTACCGGATATGTTCTCGTAATATCCGAATTGTAGCCATCTATTCTGGCTCCAAGGTCAAGAAGAACCAGTGTTCCATCCTCCATCGTCTCACGATTTGTGTCATAGTGAAGCATTGTTCCATTCATTCCGCTTCCGGCAATTGTAGGAAAAGCTGTCCACTCTGCCCCGCCGCGTCTTATGATATATTCAAAGTCAGCCTGTGTCTGATATTCTTTCATGCCCGGCTTTAAATTGGCCATTACATTGCAAAGTCCGTCCTTTGTGAGAGCGATTGCCTTTTTGGTCAGCTCAATCTCATCCTCATCCTTCTGCATACGCTCCTCTGCCACAAGCGGGAAAAGATTCTTCACAGCAACTCCCGGATAGTCTGTCTTAAATTCATTGGCTTTTACCACATTGTAATCCGGCAAATCCACTTTCTGATGACGATACGTGTCAAAATATGCTGTGTATACATCCTCACGCGTCATTATCCTGTCCAGTGTGCTCTCAATCTCATAAATATATTCTATCTCATCAATTCCTGATATTTCCTCGGCTTCCTCCATAGTCACCTTTCTGCCATACCAGCGCTCCATCGTAGGGTCTGCCTCCTCTATGAAGAGCATTGTCTTAGCAGGCTCTACACATTTATCCAGGACAAGGACCATGTTGTCACGTCTAAGTCCGGTCAGATAGAAGAAATTGCGGTTAGCCTGTGCTGTGAATAAATCATACTCATCTGCACTCACATGGTGCTCGATGCCTGAGTACAATATTGCTATAGAATTGTCCTCCATCTTGTCTAAAATTCTTTGTCTTCTGCTTTCAAAATCCATTTTGCTGCCTCTTATTCATTATTTGTAATGCCTGTCTTCAAAAATCGCTGACATTCATACGCCCTTACGTTATCACAATATGTGTATTTTTACAAGCCATTTGAACCCGCTAATACAGGAATCAAAGGTTTTCTATATTTATATATTTTCTTTCTAAAATGCAGACATAAAGAAAACCCTTGAAAATACTGGATTTCCAAGGGTTTTGATGTTCTTTTGATATTCTTTGTAATTATCTCTTTGAGAACTGAGGTGCTCTACGAGCTGCTTTGAGACCGTACTGAAATTCTTTGATTGCCGTTTTTCCTTGATATTCCGGGCTTTTTTGCCCTTTCAGGTCTCGGTTGTCCTATTCCTTAACCATAAAAATAGGTACTTTTTTAATCAGAAACCCTCTGATGTAGCGCATCATTTACCACCTCAAAAAGCTCCTCTGGTTTATTGTACTTCACTTTTGCATAGATGTCCATAGTTGTTTTGCTGTTTTCATGTCCTGCAAGGTACTGAACCGTCTTAGGGTCCACCCCTGCATAGAGAAGATTGGTAATGTAAGTGTGCCGCAACTGATGTGGTGTCACATCAAAATCTATCGTATATCTGATTTTGGGTTGATTCTTCTGTGTCATGCCCAGCGTTGGAGTAACCGTATATTTGATACTCTCCCCATTTACATACTTATAGTAGTTCCGGGGCTTAGTGGAACGGACAACTACATACTGCCATACCCTTTGAAACTGTGAATATGCAAGCGGCTCTCCCTTGCTGTCAGCAATCACATAATCTGATATGGAATTTTCTTTCGCTTCTCTCAGACAATCCACCAAACACTTCGGTATCGGAATATCCCTTTTTGCCGCCGGAGTCTTTAGCACCGTAGAAACCACAGGTCTGTTATGCTCTGACCTCCATGCTCTCCGTACAGATATATACGGAGTAGGTGCGTCCAGGAATACACAATCCCATTGCAGTCCAAGTGCCTCCTCCCGGCGAAGCCCGGAATACAAGCAAATCATAATGAACAAATAGGGAGGCAGCCCCTTGACTGTATCCAGCAACACCTCAACCTGCTGGTCAGTTAATGCGTCTTTCTTCTTCGTTGGCTTTCCGCCCTTTGCAGATATTCCAACACAAGGATTATAGGTAATCAGCTCACTGCGCTCTGCCGAGTAAAAAATACATTTGATGAGCATATTTACCGTATTGTATAACCCCTCCGATTTTTTGGTCAGCGGGACAAGTGCCAGACGAATATCATCTGCGGTCACTTCCTCCATATACATATCCCCCAAAGGCTTAATAATATAATTCCTCATGTCAGAGGTATATCCTTTCATCGTAGCTGAAGATACCTTTGCTGATTGCATCAGCAGCCATTTCTCACAATATTCAGCAACCGTCGGATGCTTCCGGCGGAAAAGGATCTCCTCGACCTGCTTCTTTGCTGCCAGCTGTTTTTCATACAGTTCTTCACAAGTGGTCGCATACAAGCTGACCTGCTTGCCATCCGCATCCTGAATCCGTGTTCTGTAATATAGGATTCCTTTTCTCGTAACAGTTCCGTACTGCGGAACACTTTTATTTTTCTTTGCCATATAGATTTTCCTTTCTTGATAATGAGCGTTTACAACTTACACCCTCGTTTTATCAGAAAGCATGAATTTAATCAAAGATACGGATTGGGGAAAACAAAGAGCGAGACATCCTTGCCTCGCTCTTACTGCTTATGATATTTCATTACTTCTGTGCTTTAGGATCGAACACCATCCCACTGAGCAAATGCGCCGCCCATACTTTTAACCAGCTCGTCCGGTCGATTGTATTTGACCTTTGCATAGATGTCCATTGTAATCTTACTGCTCTCATGGCCTGCCAGATATTGAACCGTTTTGGGATCAACCGACGAATGGATCAGGTTCGTGATGTATGTATGCCGCAGCTGATGGGGTGTTACTTCAAAGTCCAGGCTGTAAACCACTTTCCCATTGTGAGCGGCCTTTTCCCCCAGAACAGGTGTAACCGTATGCTGCACACGCTTTCCATCTTCGTATCGGTAATATACCCGCTTCTTTGTGGTTCTGGTAACAATATACTGCCAAAGCCGCTTAAACTGCGTGTAAGACAGCGGATCGCCATCACGATTTGGAACAACATACTCCGAAGTGGAATTTGCCTTTGCTTCTCTCAGGCAGTCTGCCAAGCAGATGGGGAGGGGAATGTTTCTCTCCGCCGCCTTTGTTTTCAATTCATCAAGAATGACCGGTCGGTTGCTTTCTGTGTGCCATGCCCTTCGTACTGTCAGGTATGGAGTATCCGTATCCAGATATACAGAATCCCATTGCAGGGCGAGGATTTCTTCTCTCCGCAATCCTGCATACAGACCAAGCATCACAAATACATACGGCGGAAGCCCTTGAATGGCATCCAATAAGCGGGCTGCCTGCTCATCTGTCAGAGCTTCTTTTTCTTTCTGCGGAACGCCTCCACCCTTTGAGGTCAGATAGACCGTTGGGTTATTTTCGATGATCCGGCTTTCCTTTGCTGCCCGGAAAATAGATTTGTAAAGGACAACCACAGACTTATAAACCGAAGCCGATTTTTTGGAAACAGGAACGAGGGCAAGCTGGATGTCATCCAAAGTCACATCCGCCATCCGCATATCTCCCAATTCTTTGATAATGTGCCTTCTGACTTTAGATGTATAGTCGGTCATTGTAGTAGCTCGTACATGAACCGACTGCATCAGCAGCCATTTCTCACAGTATTCTGCAACGGTGGGAGACTTTCGACAAAATGTATCATTGTCGATCTGCTCCAACGCATTCAGTTCCTTATCATATAATTCTTCAGGTGTCCTTGCATAAAGGGCCACCAATTTTCCATCTGCATCCTGAACTCTTGTCCTGTAATAGTCAAGACCGTTCAGCGTAACTGTACCGTATTGTGGAATTGCTCGTTTTCTATTTGCCAACTCCGCCACCTCCTAAAAAAGATCTCCAGCGCTGTACCTTTGTTTTATCAAACATCTCTGATTCCATCAAGGATACGGACCGGCTCACGATCTTCCACTTCGAGGCTTACGGTAGGTTGTGCTTCTCTCAACAGGCTTTGCCCTGTGCGTACATTTTGCGATATACTCCTGGAGACCCGCCGCAGTAAAATACACACAGCCATTCTGAACATACTGCACATAAGAGATCAGACCGTTGTTACGGGCGGCATCCAGCGTTGCGATGCTGATTCCTAAAATTTCAGCAGCTTCTTTTCGTGTAATGAGTTTTTCCATAGACCATATTCCCTCCAATCTGTCAAGGTTATCATCGTGCTTTCAAAATCACATGAATACGCTGGCAGCCGAAACTGCCAGCGCATGGTATCTGATTTTGAATAGAAAACGACTACATAAGAAAGTAATCGCTTCCTATTTTAATATAACTCAATTCTCGTCACATTTGCCACGCAACCCTGACGATGGGAACATAACAGGTCTCCGCTGGCGCGGTTGTCATAACTCCGCAGCGTCGTTTTACTCGTGCGCCGCAGGGTTCCACCCAAGTCTTTAGGAGGCCGTGAGGAAGTATCTTTAAGCCCCCGTGCAGTCCTCGCGCCGGATCTGCCACCATCCGTTTTGTGGAATCGTAGATCGCTCCAAAGCAGCTTTGTTCATCACCTCCCTGACTGCTCTATCTTCGCGGCGTTCCACACTCGCTCGTACACGGGTTATGTACCTGTTATGCTGTCTATGAAATTGTCAAAGTGCTGTTGAAGGGGGGAAAACTTGTCCTTCTTATTAACTCTGACAAAAAGAGCAAAAAACGAGCGCACCAAACGAAACTTTTTCAAAAATACTTTGCCAGCTGCTTCAGACCACGCCGGATGCTGTCACGGACACGGCTTGGGTCTACACCCTCCGCTGCGGCGATCTCGCTCACACGCATACCCAGGTAATACCGGGCATAGATTCGCTTAGCCTGCTTCTCCGGCAGAGCCATCACAGCGGCATAGAGCTGCTCCCGCAGCTGCTTTTCTTCCAGAAGCATTTCCGGCGTCTGGGGCTTCAGCAGGATCGCATTTTCAATGCCGTTGTCGCAGTCCAGGGAGTAGTGCGCCTTATAGCGATACATCCTCCGGTCATAAGCAGCTTCTGCACGCTCAGCGGCACGGATCGTCTCCAGCACATCTTCTGTTACTTCTACAAAGTGATCGGTTTTATAAACATCGGGATACAATTCCCGGAGATTGACTTTCTTCATTATGTACCTCCATTTCGATTCACGGGCGGTTGACGAGTGAATCGAAAGGAGGCGGGGATCGACAGCGACATACTTCGCACGCCTTCCCGAAAAATCGACAGCAAAAAACGCCAACTCCCCATAACGGGAAATCGGCGCAACAAAAATACCTACTATTCTGCTGATTTAGATGGAACGATAATACTGATAGATAGTCATACTCCCCCGGAGGAGGGGCAAGACTTTTTTTAGCTGGTGTAACTCATGGCTATTGCGAATGACAAAAATTGACATGGCGGCATCCTCCTATGTGCCGCCGTACCAGATTGCAGGGTGTAGGGTCGTCGTTCATTTTAGATAGACGAAAGGAAACGGCGGCTCTGATTTTTTCAAAGCCACCGTTGCAAAGTGCATAACAATATAGTCGCTGTACGATGGCTTTTTTTCTTTTGCCATCGTGCGGCAACTTTTTCACTTTTCTTTTATCTTAACAGGCAATCCTCATAGAAATGTCACGGACATACTCCATTTCGACAAAATAACAAGCTGAAATCTCACAAATCTGTGACAATTAGAAAAGCCGAGGGAAAAATTCCCCTCGGCTCTGTCTAATTATTTACTCCGAAGTCCTCAGCCGTTCCACCACAGTTCCCTTGTTAAAGAAGTGGAGAACGATCAGCGGAATGACCGCAGCCAGCAGCAGATAAAGCACACCAATGACCAGAACAGGAACCAATGTAATGTTCAGGGTAAAGAACCACATGGAGGGGCTATTTAATGCGCTCTTTAGCACCGTGACTGCCAGGATCGCTGCGACTGCTCCGCCAATAATGTCTGCGCCGGCGGCATAATAGATGCCCTCATAGACCATCAGGCGGCGAAGCTGCTTGCCGGTCATACCGATGCTTTGCATGGTAGCAAACTCATGGCGGCGGGTGATGATGTTGGTAATAATCATGTTGGTAAAGTTAATCAGTCCCGCAAAGGCCATGATGCATCCAATCAGACCGCCGATAACCAGAATCATGCTGCGAACCGAATCAAGCTGCTCTTTCAACAACTTGGTGGAAGTATAGGCAACCGAAGAATTTTCGCTCACATAGCTGCTCAAAAATTCTTCCATCTGCGGCTGCAAGGCTTCATCCACATTGAATCCATAAGTCAGCAGCGTGGGAGCGTCATAGATTTCCTTAAATACAGTGTCCGGCAGATATACAAAAGGAGCATCAGCGGCGATGTGTGCCTGAGCGGTGGTGCCTGTCGGCGTTTCGGTTTCCGTTCCCACGAGGATCGCTTTTGCAAGGATAGTGCTGGTTTTGACCAGTTCCCCATCCTTGTAGAAGGAAATGCTCTCTCCAACCTGTAACTGATCGGTCAGCGGAGTGTTCCTTGGTTCCTCTGTCAGTTTGTCCATGGGGCAGCCAATAATGACATATTCTCCGGTAGCCATTTTCTGCGTTAAGGTTTCGACATCTTTTTCGCCTTCAAAAATACGCATATCCGCCCAGAAGTTTTCGGAGGCTCCCATCACATTACCAAAATAGCGCCTTTCGGTATCAGAACTGGTGTACAGGCTATATCCCTGATAGCTTTGATTTACGACGCCTTCTTCCTCATGGAATAACTCTATGCCGCTTAAATCTTCAAACCCATAGTCAACCAGCACATTTCTATCGTCTTTTGTATTTCGGTAAAGATAGCGTTCATCCTCAACTCCGGGCTGTCCGGCAATCAGATCCACTGCCTGTTGTGAGAGTGTATCTTCATGGTGCTGCACGCTTTCCATTACATTAAATGCGGCGGAGTTATAGACATTAAAATCTGTTCTGGTCACACGGTTTACCCACTTTTCTTCATCAAGGCTTTGCGTCACAATGATGATAGAGTTAAACAGGACGATGCACAGAAGCAGGGAAATAACAATAAATGCGGAACGCCTGCGGTTGCGTCCCAGATTGGAAAAGGCCATGCGGGACAGCTTTACCCCATTGGTACGCTTGGCACTTCTCTTTTTATAGGCATTCTGCTCGGTGTAGCGGATCGCCTCCAGAGGAGAAATCTTTGCCGCCTTTTTTGCAGGCTTCCGGGTGCTGATAAACACGGTCAGGATTGTAAAGAGGGCGGCAATAACAAAGATCAGAGGCGAGGTCGATACGGATGTACCCACCATAGAGTATTCAAGGTTAATGATCTCTGTCACGATAGGAAGCAGCACCCAGCCGGCAAAGAAACCGGCAATCAGACCAATAGGCAGTCCGATCAGCGTGAGCCAGACCGCCTGACGGTTCACAATGCCCTTGATCTGCCGTGTGGAAGTTCCAATCGTCCGCAGCAGACCGTATTGACGAACATCCTGCATCACAGAAATATCAAAGATATTGTAGATTAGCAGGTATCCGCACACGACAAACATCAGGATAAATACAACGGCGAACACGATGGACTCAGATGAAGTCAATCCCTGGGACATTTGATTTTCAGAGGCGAGAATGAAATTGTCTGCGCCCATATCCTCTGGATTGCCGCCAATGGAGTAAACGAACTCATTCAACTGCTGCTGAACATTTGCTTTATTCTTCAGCACGACATCGGAAAAAGTAACGCCGGACATTTCATGATCTACCGCATAAGTGTTCTGAACCACATCGGGGTTTTCCTTTATAAACTGCTCTGAAACAGTCGCAACGCTCACAGAGTCGTTGCTTGCTTCCCACCAGCCGGAAAGCACCATATCATAATGATAAGTTTTCCCCCGCAGTTCAAATTCCAGCGGAACCTCTGCGCCGATCTCAGGTTCTACACCCAGCGCCTTCAGCGCCAGATCCGTGGTGGCGATCTCATTCGCTTTCTCCGGTGCCGCTCCGTGAGTAGGCACACAGAAGGTCAGCTCCTGCTGCACACTGTCCGCGTAATTGATCTCAATGGAATGGCTGGAAGTATTGCTTGCATAGCCAATGATACGCCGGTGGCCTGCCTGCTCCACAAAATCGCTGTTTACAAGCTGCTCGTACTGTTCCTCCGTCATATATCCTAAAGTGCCATCCGCCTTGCTGCCTTTCTGCATTTGTAGAGAGAGCTGGATGGAGGACGCCATATTGAACGCCAGGGAAGTGATAGAGGTAAATAGGAAAGCAGTAAGGATAATTGCCAACAGTGCAGCCAGATTGCGGACCTTATTCTTCTTAAAATAGCGTTTGGATAGCTTGGTAATCACTTTGGAATTATTGTTGCCAAATAAAATATCATTCATGTTGTTCACCTCCTATGCCTTTACTCATTTACCCGAAGCCGTTCTACAACACTTCGATTATTGAGGAAACGGAGTGCGACAACGGGCACAATAAACGCCAGTGCCAGAAAGAGAACCAGCATAACCAATGCAGGGAGCAGGGTCATCTGGAATGTCATCATGATACTGCTTGGACTGATTTCTACAAAAGCCCTTACCAATGTTATGCCAAGCACACCAGCAGCCAGCGTACCAACAATCCCTGCCAGCAGTACATAAGAGAAGCTTTCAGAAATTATCATTTTGCGGAGCTGCCGGTTCGTCATGCCGATACTCTGCATAGTAGCAAACTCGTGCCGGCGGGTAATAATGTTGGTCATAACCAGATTGATGAAGTTGATTAGTCCCACCAGGGCAAATACAGCACCGATCATTCCGCCAATCAGCAAGACAACATTTTTTACACTGGAAACAGTTGCTTTCATCGTCAGGATAGAGGTATAGGCAACATCTGTATCCTGCGCCAGATAGCTTTCCATCTCCTGCTGGTATTGTTCCTCTACATCAAAAAGGAAACCATACAAGGTAGGAGTTTCATAAATCTCCTTGAATTTGTTTTCAGCCATAAAAATTTTAGGACCTTCTATTATTTGCGCAATATTTGAACCGCCACCAGTCATAGTCATATCGCTATTAGTAGCTACGGCTTTTGCGATAATGGTAAACTCCTCGGTTGGAGTTCCATTTTCATAAAATTGAATGGTATCTCCAACTGATAATCCACAATAATCGGCGGCATCTGCCCCACCAAAGTTACCATGATCGTTATATTCGCCCATTAAAATTACATTGTTACCATTCCAAAGTTTGTCTTTTAAGACAGATAAATCAGTTTCACCTTCGATAATGTCCAGCCGATTGAAGAAGTTTTCCGAAAAGCCAAATACATTTCCGAGGGGGTGGTTATCCGCAGTCAACCCAACAGTATGCCTATAATTTTCTGTTTGGTAAACACCTAAATTGAGGTGTTCCGGCAACATTCGCTGCTCCTTATATGTGTTATCAACCACATAGGGCGTTCCCCAGTCACAAGAGATATGGTCATCTTCAAAAGTGTTCCGGTACAGGTAGACTTCGTTTGTGACTCCAGGCTGTTCTTTGATTTCTTCTGTCGCCTTTTCTGGAACAGTGCTGTTATGCCCAAAGTCATTTCCAAACGCCGCCTGAATGCCTGGACTATATACTATAAAGTCACTTCGGGTCTGGTTTTCGATATAGGCATCTTCATCAAAGCTGCCGCTGAAGATAAACACCGAGTTCAAGAGGACAATGCTCAAAGTCAGAGAAATCACAATAAAGACTGTCCGGCGCTTATTGCGCTGAAGATTTGCCTTCGCCATGCGGGGAATGACTGCCCCGGAAATTGTCTTTTTTCGCTTTATGGAAACCGTGTCCTGCTCTACATAGCGGATAGCCTCGATAGGTGACACACGGGAGGCTTTCTTTACCGACTTTCTGGTGCTGATATAAACCGTGAGTCCTGAGAACAGAATCGCACCTGCGATAATCCCCCAATATGGGAGTGTGCCGACCTCAATGTTTCCTCCGCTGAAATCAACCGCAAATATCTGGAGTGCAGCAGGCAGAATACTGCGGCCAAGCAATGTGCCGAAAAGCAGACCGAATGGCGTACCGATCAGGAACAGGTACAGTGCCTGCTGGTTGACTAAACGCCTGATTTGTCTGGAAGTTGTTCCCACAGTCCTCAGCAAGCCGTACTGTCGAATATCATTGGTTACAGCAATCTCAAATACATTGTAGATCAGCAGATACCCGCAGAACATGAACAGGACGCCAAATACACCCGCTACCAGCCACATCATAAGGCCGCTTTCACTAGAAACGATGGGATTAGGAGCAACGCGAACCGCGTTAGCTGCATTGACATCGTCCGGATTACCGCCGATATTGCGGACAAGCTCTGAAATGCGGTCCTTTACCATATAACTATCCCGCATTACTACATCGGCTGTATAAATACCACAGCCAACACGCCCCAAAGCAATATCGCTCATCATTTCTGCGTTTTCTTCCAGAAATGCTTTGGAAACAATGACCGATTCTGATTTTTCATTTGGTGTGTCGTAAATACCGGATACGACCATATCAAAATGATAAACCTGACCACTTTGACGAACCTTCAATTCAACAGGAATTTCTGCCTGTCTCTTATACACATCTCCGAGCCCACGAGACTAAGGCGA
>ENA-OZEV01000188-OZEV01000188.1-human-gut-metagenome-genome-assembly--contig:-NODE-188-length-26212-cov-7.971939_pt1 | contig 26212 bp, 26 predicted proteins | sample MGYA00244613_ERZ653624 | MGnify/ENA primary metagenome ERZ653624 (study PRJEB26926, sample SAMN06164936) | human gut metagenome | biome: ENVO:00009003; feature: ENVO:2100002; material: ENVO:00002003...
TCTACACAAGGAGTATCGTCGGCAGCGTCAGATGTGTATAAGAGACAGCATCATAATCGTCGCCCATTGTGGCGGTCTTTGTGGTCTCTATAACTCTCTGGGCGGCAGTACCCGTGGTGGTCTCCGTTTCGGAGGAGCTTTCCGGAAGCACTGCCCCACACGACGCAAGCCCGAAAACCGCAGAACAAGCCAGCACAGCCGCAAGCAGTTTTGATCTCATTTTTTATATCCTCTTTTCAGAATTTACACAATTTTATTTTAAGCCAAGAAGTCTTTCTGCGTTGCCGCCGAGAATTTTATCTTTGTTATCCTCGGAAATGTTCAAACGCAGTATCTTTTCTTTTATAAGGTAGGAACTGTCCCAAGGGCAGTCGCTTGCAAAAAGTATCCTGTCAGCCCCATGCTTTTCAACGATAGCCTGCATAAGCTCGTCAGGACACATACTTGTGAAAGCGGTGTCAAAATAAACTTCACCGTCAACTCCTGCCAAAACGTCACGCACCTGCTCCCACATCATGTTTGCACCAAGATGAGCCAGAATGACCTTGAGTTTAGGGTGCTTTTTTATCATGTTCAGCGCCCTCTCAGGTGTGGAGTGGATAAGGTCAGGGGAAACGCAGTCATAGCCCGAATGGAATATAACAGGCAGGTCAGCTCTTTCAATGGCGTCATATATCTTGTCCATGCGCTCATCATCTATCATAAAGCCCTGATAATCAGGGTGAAGCTTTATGCCGTGAAGTCCAAGCTCCTTTATGTGGGCTATCTCCTGCTCATAGTCCTCAGCGTCAGGGTGTATTCCACCGAAGCTTATAAATCTTCCGCCGTCTTGCTCAGCGCACCAATCGTTTATAACTCTCTGCTGAGTAGGTTTTGTTGCCACTGATAACAGCACGCCCTTGTCAATGCCCCATTCGTCAAAACGCTGTATGGTTTCCTCAGCAGTGCCTCTTGTGAAAGGAGTTATTCCACTGCAAGCCTGAAGCTTTTCGACAGCCTTTTCCGCTACCTTTGGATTAAAGGCGTGAACGTGAAAATCAATTACCATTTAAAACATCTCTTTCTGAAAATACTCTTCCATATGGTATTATACCACACTTTCAAGCTTCTTTCAACGAATATCGGCAATTTTCACAGTTTTTTCATCTAGGGCTATTCCCAGCCTTTCCATACCTCTGGGCAGAAGCCTACGGTAGCTTTCTTGCCGTTTCTTACGATAGGTGCGGCAAAAAGCTCGGGATAGTCAAGAAGCTTTTCTATCTTTTCCTCGGTGCTTCCAAGATATTTTATGAGCATTGCCTGCTCTCCCTTTGCCTTTGGGTCGATAAGCTTGTCAATATCGCCAACAGCCGCAAGCACTGAGTTAAGCTCGCCCTTGCTAAGCCCTTTTGTAGGCAGGTCAACAGATTGGAACTTTATTCCACGCTCTTTGAAATAACGCTCGGCCTTTTTGGTGTCAAAGGATTTTGACTTGCCGAATATCTGTATGTTCATGGGATTATCTCTCCGTTTCTGCATTCAAGAATGATAGTAAAAGGGCCGTCATTGAGCAGTGAAACCTTCATGTCTGCACCGAAAACGCCCTTTTCTACCTTACCCGAAATTTTATCGTCACAAACCTTGCAGAAGTATTCATAAAGTCTGTTGGCTTCATCAGGCTTGCCTGCATAGATAAATGACGGGCGGTTGCCGTGGTGACAATCTGCATAAAGGGTGAACTGTGAAACGCAAAGAATATCTCCGCCAACATCGTTTATAGAAAGATTTGTCTTGTCGTTCTCGTCAGCGAAAATGCGAAGCTTTGATATCTTGTCTGCAAGCTTGTCGCAGTCAGCCTCAGTGTCCTCCTGACCTACTCCGAAAAGTATCAGAAAGCCCTTTCCTATCTCGCCTGTGACCTTGCCCTCGACCTCAACTTTTGCACTTGTGACCCTCTGTATTACCGCTCTCATCAGCCCACCTCCACGGTGTAGCTGTAGGTGTAAACAGCTTCAGGTGCAAGCTTGATAGCGTGAGGCTTGTTTTCAATATCCTCAAAAGCGTCGTCCTCGTAAACAGGCACGCTAGTCCAAGGCTCAAGGCAGATAAACTGAGCGTCAGGGTTGCCTGTGGAAGTCCATACTGCAATGCAGTCAGAGTGTGGGAATGACAGCTTTACGAAACCGCCGTCAGACTTTTTCAGGGTGACAGCCTTTGAAGCAGGGTGGTCTTTCATGATAACGTCATAGTCGAAAAGCTCTCTGGTGAGAGTGATAGTCTTTTCACCGTCAAGGATAGTCCTCTCGCCGTTTGGGATAGGCTGAACGATATGCTCGTTTTTCTCGTACTCAACTGTGCATTTGCCACCTTGGATATCGCAGATAAAAGCAGGGTGACCGCCGAGATAGAAGTACATAGCCTTTTCATCAGTGTTTTTTACTGTGTTTGTGACGGTGACTTTTGAACCTTTTATGGAGTAGGTGACTTCAAGCTCGAAGTGATAAGGATACTGAGCAAGTGTCACGTCATTATCTTTTAGGAGAAAGCTTACGGAATTTTTTGTGCTTCCAGCGTATGTAAATTCGCTGTCACGGGCGAAGCCGTGGTTTGCAGCCATGTGATATTCCTGACCGCCTGCCTTGTAGGTGCGGTCTTTAGGGGAGCATATGAACGGGAAGAGGATAGGAGCGTAGCGTTTCCAAGCGTCACCGCATTGCCAGAGATATTCTTTGCCGTCCAGTTTGATAGAGTGAAGCTCAGCACCGAAAGTGTCGGCTGAGATAGAGAGTTTATCATTTTTTATTTCATAAAGCATAGATCAGACCTCCGAGAGAAAAATTTTATACCTTATTATTATAGCACATTGTTTGGGAGATGTCAAAACCAAGTGAGCAGTGAGGTTATGAGGTCGGCTGGATATGGGCGAAAACGTTTGAAAAAACTTAAAAGTCTGTTGAAAATTCTGTTCTGATATCAATATTTTAACAGTTAAATTTTATGACTTTGATACAGAATAACTAAAATATTTTCAATTGTTTGTGTAAGCTGACAAAACTTGTGATGACTATTGACTTTAATTTGGAGATAGTCTATAATAAAATGGTAAGATTATTTAATTGTGCAGTGCTTTTTGTTCACAGCTTCAGACTGCACTGAGGAGAAATGATTATGAATATTAAAGAAGCAAAACAACAGATACTTAATGCAATACAAGCCTATCTCATTAAAGACGAATTTGGCGATTACCGAATTAGCATAGAACATCAGAGACCTGTGTTCCTGCTTGGCGCACCTGGTATCGGTAAGACCGCTATCATGGAGCAGATAGCTCAGGAAACTGGCGTAAACCTTGTTACCTACTCCATGTCCCACCACACAAGAGAGTCTGCCCTCGGTCTGCCTGTTATTGTACATAGAAACTACACCGGTGCTGACGTGCAGATATCCGAGTACACGATGAGTGAGATCGTGGCTACTCTTTATGACACTATCGAAGCCACTGGCATCAAAGAGGGTATTCTCTTCCTCGATGAGATCAACTGCGTTTCCGAGTCCCTTGCTCCTGCAATGCTCCAGTTTTTGCAGTATAAGGTTTTCGGACTTCATCAGGTTCCGGCAGGTTGGGTAGTTGTTACAGCAGGTAACCCGCCTGAGTTCAACAAGTCTGTTTCTGAGTTTGATATCGTTACTCTCGACCGTGTTAAGAGGGTCGAGTGTCAGCCTGATTTTGGCGTTTGGAAAGAATATGCTTATTATGCAGGCGTTCACCCTGCTATCATATCATATCTTGAGCTTCACCCTGACCACTATTATATGGTAGACGCAAGCGATAAGAACAACTACCGCTTTGTTACTGCCCGTGGCTGGGAGGACCTTTCTGAAATGATGCAGCTTTATGAGGAGAGCGGTATCCTTGTTGACCACGCTCTGGCTGCTCAGTATGTACAGAACCCAGAGTTCTCAAAGGGCTTTGCGGAATATTATGACAGATTCAACTACTATCGTGAGAAATATGACGTTGACGCTATCCTCGAGGGCGGCATAACTGCTCAGAACATTGCTGACGCAAGAGCGGCAGGCACTGAGGAAGCTGTGGCTCTTATGAATCTGCTTATGGACGGCATCACATACACAATGAGAAGCTGTATCCAAATGGAGAAGATGATAAGACTTATCCACCCAAGAATGGAAGATATCCTTGTGAAGATAAACAATGGTCTTTCATGCCGTCAGATAATCAGTGAACACATCATGGACTGCAACAAGAGCCTTGACAAGGCGGTAAGAGCAAGAAACATCTCGCCGTCTAACAAGAAGATACAGCACTGGATACTCCACAATCTGGAAGCTTATCTTGATAAGTGTACGAATGAGGGAAGAGATAACAAAAACCGCTGTACTGTTATTTTGCAGAACTCCTTCAACAATCTGCTTCATGGCGCAAACAACGTTACACAGCAGTCTATGAATGGTCTGAAATACGCTTTTGACTTCCTTGAGAATGCTTATGGCGCTGACAGCAATGTTATGAAGAAGTTTATCGAGGAGCTGAAAATAAATTGCCACACCACAAACTTCATCAAGAAGTATGGCTCAGAGCAGTTCTACAGACTTGCAGGCGAGCCTGTTCAGCAGCCTACCTACAATAATCTCTATGACCTTAATCTTACTGATTGCCTTTTAGAGCAGGAATAAGCATAGATACAAAATGAATATCACACGGGCGAACGCATTTTGCCATACATTGTAATAGTTGCATTGTAGGGGCGAACAGTGTTCGCCCGTTTTAGCTTTATAGGTAGTTTTCAGATACATATTTGTTAATATAAAAAGCTTGTAATTTGCGAAAAAGTGTGATATAATAACTAAGAGTGTACAAACGAGAATCAGTGAGGTTTTTACTATGGGCAAGATTTATGATTTAGGCATAGACGTAGGTTCGACCACGGTCAAGACGGTAATTCTTGACGAGGGCGAGTTTATTTATAACAAATATGAAAGACACTTTTCAAAGGTAAGGGAAACGGTGGCTGAGCAGCTGCGTGCTATCAGAGAACTTTATCCTGAGGACAAGTTCAAGATAGCCATAACAGGCTCGGCAGGTCTTGGCATCGCTGAGGCAAGCGGTATCTCTTTCGTGCAGGAGGTCTTTTCTGCTTTTATCGCTGTAAACAAGAAGTATCCAAAGGCTGACGTTGTGGTTGAGCTTGGCGGTGAGGATGCTAAGATAATCTTCCTCACAGGGGGCGTTGAACAGCGTATGAACGGCTCTTGCGCAGGTGGCACAGGTGCTTTTATCGACCAGATGGCAGGACTTTTGGGCGTTACCCCTGACGAGATGAACGACCTTGCTCTTAAGGCAGAAAAGACTTATCCTATCGCTTCAAGATGTGGTGTTTTCGCAAAGTCTGATATTCAGCCTCTTCTTAATCAGGGCGCAAGAAAAGAGGACATATCTGCTTCTATTTTTCAGGCTGTTGTTGACCAGACAGTTTCGGGTCTGGCACAGGGCAGAAAGATCGGCGGTCAGGTGCTTTTCCTTGGCGGTCCGCTTACATATCTCAGTGCACTGAGAAAGGCATTCAGAACTACTTTGAACCTTGACGAGGAACACGCTATACTTCCTGAAAATTCTTCATGCTATATGGCTTTCGGTGCGGCACTTCATGCTGACACTCTTGCTGAGGAAATGACTATAGACGAAGCCCTTGACAAGATAGTGAACGCAAAGGCTACTGACAATATCGTGGTAGGCAAGCCACTGTTTGCAAGCCGTGAGGAATATAATGCTTTCGTGGAAAGACACAAGAAGTCTGACCTTAAATATGAAGACATCAGAACATACAAGGGCGACGCTTATCTTGGCATAGACGCAGGCTCGACAACCACAAAGCTTGTGCTTATCACACCTGACGGAAAGCTTCTTTATCAGCACTACTGCTCAAACAAGGGTCAGCCGCTGGATATAATCGCTTCAAAGCTTGAGGAGATCTACAACCTTGCTACCCCTGAGCTTAACATAAAAGCTTCTGCGGTAACAGGCTACGGTGAGGATCTTATAAAGGCAGGTCTGGGCGTTGACTATGGTATAGTTGAAACTGTTGCGCACTATAAGGCGGCGGCTTATTTCTGCCCTGACGTTGATTTTATCATCGACATCGGCGGACAGGATATAAAGTGCTTCAAGATAAAAAACAACGCTATCGACAGCATTATGCTCAACGAGGCTTGTTCATCAGGCTGTGGCTCGTTCATTCAGACTTTTGCAGGTGCAATGGGATATGACATTGCAGAGTTTGCAAGGCTCGGTCTGTTTGCAAAAGCACCTGTGGAGCTTGGCTCAAGATGTACAGTGTTCATGAACTCATCTGTAAAGCAGGCGCAAAAGGACGGAGCTTCCGTTGAGGATATCTCTGCAGGACTTTCTTCGTCTATCATCAAGAACGCAGTTTACAAGGTAATAAGAGCCAAGTCTATTGATGAGCTTGGCAAGAATATAGTCGTTCAGGGCGGAACGTTCCTTAACGACGCTGTGCTCAGGTCATTTGAAATGGAGCTTGGCAGAAACGTTATAAGACCTGCCATTGCGGGACTTATGGGTGCGTTCGGCTGTGCGCTTTTCGCAAAAGAAAAATCTCAGGGCAGGGACGGCAAGTCAGGCGTTCTTACAAAGGCTCAGCTTGAAGAATTTGCTTACAATTCAAGAGCCGTTCAGTGCGGTGGCTGTGGTGCGCACTGTAACCTTACTATAATAAGATTTAATGACGGCAGAAGATTTACTTCCGGAAACCGCTGTGAAAAGGGTGCAGGCATAAAGATAACCGACAGAACGGAAAACATGATAGAGTATAAGTATAACAAGATACTCTCTTATGCTGACAACAAGCCTGCAAAGCCTATTGCAAAGGTAGGTCTGCCACTGGCACTGTCTTATTATGACCTTATGCCGTTCTTCTCAACGCTGCTCACAAGCCTTGGCTTTGAGGTGGTGCTGTCTGAGGAGTCAACGAGAGATACATATTACAAGGGTCAGCAAACTATCCCGTCTGATACGGTATGTTATCCTGCAAAGCTTTGTCACGGTCATATAGAGAGCCTCCTTGACAAGGGCGTGGACTTTATCTTCTATCCTTGCATGAGCTACAATGCTGACGAGGGTCAGTCGGACAATCACTATAACTGTCCTGTCGTTGCTTATTATCCTGAGCTTCTAAAGGCTAACAATGACAAGCTGAATGATGATAATTTCATCATGCCTTATCTTGACATAAACATCAAAAAGCACGTTGCAAAGGCAATGGCAAGGGCGCTTTCAAAGTATAACATCACTGCAAAGCAGGTGCTTGGAGTGCTTAACAAGGCTTATTCTGAGCAGGTGAGATACCATAGGGATATCGAGGCTAAGGCGCAGGAGATAATCGCTGAGGCAAGGGCGAAGGGTCAGAAAATAATCGTTCTGGCAGGCAGACCTTACCACATCGACCCTGAGATAAACCACGGCATACACAAGCTTATCGCTTCTCTTGGCTTTGCTGTTATTACTGAGGACAGCGTGGCAATGAAGGTTGATACACCTCCACTTGACGTACTCAATCAGTGGACTTATCATTCAAGGCTTTACAGAGCGGCAGAGTATGTATGCGAGAATGATGATATGCAGCTCGTTCAGCTTGTATCCTTCGGCTGTGGTATCGACGCTGTTACAACAGACGAGGTGAGAGCTATACTTGAAGAAAAGGGCAAGCTTTACACTCAGCTAAAGATAGACGAGATAACGAATCTCGGTGCGGCTAAGATAAGACTCAGGTCTTTGGCGGCAGCACTGGAGGAAAAAGAAGCCAGCGCAAATGCTGAGAAGAAAATGGACAAGGAGGCAATGTAATGGCTGAAAAAGAGATAAAACACGCAGGCTCGGACAGAGTAAAAAGGTCTTATTTTGACAAGTCAAGACGTGAGGAATACACTATACTTATACCTGATATGCTTCCTATACACTTCAAGCTTATCATGGCGATATACAAAAAATACGGCTATAACATGGAGCTTTTGCAAAACTGCTCACGAAACGTTATAGACGAGGGACTTAAAAACACACATAATGACGCTTGCTATCCTGCGCTTCTTGTTATCGGACAGTTTATGGACGCTCTCAAAAGCGGCAAATATGACCTTGAACACACGGCTCTGCTTATGTCGCAGACGGGCGGCGGCTGTCGTGCTTCAAACTATATCCACCTTATAAGAAAGGCGCTGTCAACGCAGTTCCCTGAAGTGCCTGTTCTGTCGCTGAATTTCAGCGGACTTGAAAAGGACGCTTCCATAGATATCACCCCTGCCATTGCAATGAAGCTTATTTATGCGGTACTTTACGGCGATATGCTCATGCTTTTGTACAATCAGTGCAAGCCTTACGAGATAGAGAAAAATTCTACGGACGAGCTTTTGGCAAGGTGGCAGCACAGGCTTGGAAAGCTGTTTGCTACCCCGAGCAGATATATGCATACAAAGAGCATTTACAATGCTATGCTCAAAGACTTTGCGGCACTGCCGAGGACAAAGGAGAAGAAGCCAAAGGTCGGTATCGTGGGAGAGATATACGTTAAGTATTCACCCCTTGCGAACAATCACCTGAACGATTTTCTGCTGTCTGAGGGCTGTGAGCCTAACGTGCCTGGACTGTTGGACTTCGTGCTTTACTGTGCGTCGGACGCTATCAACGACGAGAAGCTTTATGACAAGAAAACCAGCCGCACTCTTATGTACGGCATTGGTTATGACGTGCTTTACAAGTTCCAGAAGCAGCAGATAAAGGTCATTAACGAGCAGGGCATTTTCCAGCCGCCTCATGATTTTGAGCACCTTAGAAAGTGTGCTGATAAGTATATTAGTCAGGGCGTAAAAATGGGCGAGGGCTGGCTCATCACTGCTGAAATGGCAGCTCTTGCAGAAACAGGCACAAAGAACATAATCTGCACTCAGCCATTTGGCTGTCTGCCTAACCATATTGTTGCAAAGGGTATGTCAAGAACTATCAAGCAGGCTTATCCGGACGCAAACATAGTTGCAATCGACTATGACCCGGGTGCGACAAAGGTCAATCAGGAGAACCGTATCAAGCTTATGCTTGCCAATGCGGTCATGGATTAATAGAAAAAAGTTACCCCCTCGGAGCTTGGCTCGGAGGGGGTTCTTGTTTGTTCTTTTACACATAGTTAGGGGAGTTGGTTTGTTGCTTCGACGGGCGAACGCTGTTTGAACCTACACAAGTGGCGTATTTAAGCGGTTTGCGTGGCCGATATAATAATTCTAGTAGGCATATGACGTCTGTTCGGGTTCAACAAAGCTTAGGGATTTAAGCTTCTCTGTGACGTTGTCCACTTCGGCATTTGTTACTTCGAAAGAGACGTCGATAAAGTCAAGGTTAGTGTGGTCATCTTTTGAGGTATAAACATCTATTGCTACACCTACAGAATTTGGCGAAATCTCATGCGGCTTGAAGTGGTCGATATAGTCAGCAAAACTCTTTTTGCGGGTATCAAGTGCTTTATTGTATATATATATTATCTGCATGGCTTCGTCTTTTGAGAGTGTGTCGGAAAGATAGTGGAACGTTACGCCGTCGCTTGTTGAATTCATTACACACACACGGTTAGCGTCGCTGAGTCTTGATCCATTTATCTTGCCTGTGAAGCCGTCACAGAAGTATGCGAGAATGTTCACTCCGAATATTACCACCATATACACTGCGAAAATGCCTACCCATTTTACAAAGCGCACTATTGTGAGCTTTCTGTCTGAGGAGAGTATTCTCGCAAGGAGATAGCCCAAGAGAAGTGCAGGGAGAAGTATCAGGTTGCTTGTGTCTGAGAGGACGTAAGTTGTAACAGTGACTACGGCTAGGATAAGGATTATCTCACGATAGGCGCTGAATACGAACGGCTTGCCCGTGTCCTTGCCGTCACGTTTTTTGTAGAGAAAATACAGGAGAGTGATAAGCAGTGCCGAGAAAAGTGTGCTTCCAACGAGAAGAAACAGGACTTTTGTGGAGTAGCCAAATTCCATAAGGTGGGCAGGGAATGCACTCCATGCAGGACAATAGGTAACGAAATTTTCAATATCGTATGGGTACTGAACTGTAAATGGGCTTATGGTGGAATAGTATATGCAAGCAGGGAGAGCCGCTTCGCAGGCTGTTATTATCACCGCTGTGTATATCATCTCCGCCAATCTGCCGCAGCATATCATACACAAAAGCACCGCAAGTATCACGAAAAGGCTTGTGGCAAGCTCTGTGAACATAAGCACTGCAGAATATCTTGACACCATGTACAAGGTGATATCCGTTGTGAAGAATATGGCGATAAACTGAATGATGTTCCAGAATATGACCGGCAGGATATGCAGTTTCAGCAGGGTGAGAAGCTTTGAGAAGAAGCGTTCTTTTGCACTGCTTGGAAGCGAGTAAACAAGGTCTGCGTGTGGCTTGCTGTAAAGCTCATGGAAAAGGGTAAAAACTGTGAATACTGCACACAACGCTATCGCCACAGAGCCTGCCTGGGCAAGACCATAGCCTGTGTAACTGTTCGTCACGCTTTCGCTATAGTAGGTGATGAACTTTCGCATGGACATCTGCATGATGAAGTTTATGAACAGCACAAGGTTTGTGATGACAAAAAGCAGTTTGTTCACCTTGAAATCACGGCTTGATGCGGCTATTATCCTATTCTTCGCTGTTTGCATATCCATGCACCTCCATTTCGTATATGAAGATCTCCTCGAGGGTGAGGGGGACAAGCTCCAGAACGGCAGGGGAGAGGTCGGAAAGCTTGGCGGTGATATCCGCCTTGTCGCCCTTTGTTATCACTGTGGAAACTCTGCCCAAAGTCTTGAAGCTAAGAACTTCTACCCCTGCGTTCTCTATGACAGTGCGGTCAAGCTCGCCGTCAGGGAGGGCTATCTGCACCTTTTCAAAGTTCTCTCTTACATCGTCGATATCCTTGGCGAAAATGACCTCGCCTTTGTGGAGGAGCATTGCCTTGTCGCAAAGCTCGCCTATCTCGGTGACGTTGTGTGAAGACACGATAAGGGTAGCACCACGGTCGAAAATATCGTCAACTATCATGGTGCGGATAAGCTTGCGCATGGCAGGGTCAAGCCCGTCAAAGGCTTCGTCAAGGAGAATATACTTTGTTCGGCTGGCAAGTGCGCAGGCTACTATCGCCTGCCTTTTCATGCCCTTTGAAAACTGGGACAGAGGTTTCTTCCGTGGCAGGTCAAGTTTTGAGATAAGGTCATCGAACACCTTGTCGTCAAAGGTCGGGTAGCTGCATTGGTAAAAGCTTTTCAGGTCATTCACTGTCAGTCTTGAAAACTGCACCGTTTCGTCGCTAACAAAGAAGATGTTCTCCTTAGCCTGCGGCCGGTCATAGACCTCTGTTTTGTCAATGGTGATGCTGCCGCTGTCGGGGCGGTAGATCCCGCTTATAACACGCAGCAGGGTGGATTTACCTGCACCGTTTGAGCCTACAAAGCCGTATATGCAGCCCTCGGGGATATCCAGGGTGACGGCTTTCAGTGCCTCGTGATCTTCGTCTGCGTTTTTGAATGTAAGTGACAGGTCTTTTATTTCTATCATTCTTTGTCACTCCTTTCTTTCTGTTCCTCCGCCAGTTCTTCAAGGACGGAGGTAAGCAATCCAAGGCTTATGCCTGCCTGCATTGCGGCGGCGGCATGGAGCTTAAATTCTTCCAGCAATTTTTTCTCTATAGAGCCTTTCTGCTTTGCCACAAAGCAGCCTTTTCCTGCTACAGAATAGATTATATCGTCATGCTCAAGTCTGCTGTAGGCTTTGGCGACTGTGTTTGGATTCAGACCCAGTTCCTTTGCCAACATTCTTGAGCTTGGCAGCTTATCGTTTTCTTTCAGCACGCCTTTTGATATAAGGCTTGAGAACTGGCTGCATATCTGTTCGTAGATAGGTGCTCTTCCTGTAAGATCAAGCGTTATCACCTTGAATACCTCCTTTCGATTTTGTTGTTTCGTTTCATTTGTTCTGCTGTACCAACTGTATTATCTGTTGTAGTACACTTAGAGTATACAACTATAAGTCTGATTTGTCAAGGAGCGTGGATATTTTTCAGCACTTATCACAATACTGCGTCGTTTTGATAGTTGGAAATGTACAAAAGTTCAGGCTTGAGGGAGGGAAATATTATTAAAATGTAAAAAATGTGTTTAAAGGGCTTTGGGACTATTGACAGGGAAGAAAAATAGTGTTATACTTTAATACATAAAAGCTTAAAAGCATAAAACCTTTAAAGCAATGAATTTATACAGACATGGTAAGGGTCTGTTTTTTGGAAAGGAAGTAATCACAATGGCAAATCAGGCAAAGACAATTAATCAGAAAGGTGACCTTATGTCATATCGTCCTGATATAAAGCTTCTGGACGCAACTATCCGTGACGGAGGACTTGTAAATAATTTTGGATTTTCAGACGAGTTTGTAAAAGAACTCTATAAAACTAACATAAAATCAGGCGTTGAATACATGGAGTTCGGCTACAAGGCTTCTAAGGAGCTTTTTGACGTCAAGGGGTTCGGCAAGTGGAAGTTCTGTGATGAGGAGGATATCAGAGCTATCGTGGGCGAGAATGACAGCCCTCTGAAGCTTTCTGTTATGGCTGACGTTGGCAGATGTGACTTTAAGAAAGATATCCTGCCAAAGAGCGAGAGCGTTATCGACATGATAAGGATCGCAACATATACTCATCAGATGCCTGGTGCGCTGGAGATGATAAACTACTGTCACGACATGGGCTATGAAACGACTATCAACATCATGGCTGTTTCTGCAAGCCGTGAGGACGATATCGCACAGGCTCTTGACCTTGTGGCAAAAAGCCCTGTTGACGTTATCTATCTTGTTGACAGCTACGGTTCACTTTTCCCAGAGCAGGTGAGAAGACTTACTGCGCAGTATTGTGAAGTGGCTGAGGCTAGTGGCAAAAAGGTGGGCGTTCATATGCACAACAATCAGCAGCTCGCTTTTGCAAACACTATCGAGAGCATTTCTCACGGCGCAAGCTTTGCGGACGCTACAATGAGCGGAATGGGCAGAGGTGCAGGAAACTGCTTCATGGAGCAGATGCTCAGCTTCCTGAGAAACCCTAACTACAAGCTTACTCCTACACTGAAATTTGTTGAAAAGTACGTTGCTGAGGAGAGGGCAAAGGGTTCACAGTGGGGATATGACGTGCCTTATATGCTCACAGGTGCGCTCAACCGCCACCCTCGTGCGGCTATCGCTTTCCTGAAAGACAACAGAACAGATTACAACGAATTGTACATGGATCTTCTTAACGAGTTGTCATAAAATCATTCTTTCATATAAACGGCGTTTCCATAGTGATGTGGGACGCCGTTTTTGTGTTGCATAATTTTTTATCATATGTTATAATTATTTTATGTTTTCATAAAACCTTTTGGCGGATATCTCGTCATTATAGATGAAAGGACTTTCAATGAAGTTAGGCGTGCCTTGTGAGGTGTTGCTTAAATGTAAGGGGGCGGAAAAATGGAGGACAGCAGGATAATTGAGCTTTATGAAAGCAGAGATCAGCAGGCTATTTCACAATCGGATATGAAATACGGCGGATACTGTTATTCTGTGGGTTACAATATTCTTGGAGTCAGGGAGGACACGGAGGAGTGCGTGAACGAAACCTGGCTCAGGGCATGGAACTCCATTCCGCCACAGAAACCCAGAATGCTGTCGGCATTTTTCGGGCGGATAACAAGAAATATCGCATTTGACAGATATCGTGCGTCAAAGGCCGCAAAGCGTGGAAAAGGTGAGATAGCGGCGGTCTTGGAGGAGCTTGACGAGTGCATACCTGACAATGACACCACCGAGAGTCTTTGCGACGGCAGACATCTTGAGGGGCTTATAAACGAATTTCTTGGCGAGTTGCAGGAGAGAGACAGAAATATATTTCTCCAGCGATATTGGTTTGCAACGCCTATAAAAGAGATATCAAAAAAGTATGCTATGAACCTGAACACAGTTAAGGCGAGCCTTTTCAGAAGCAGAAATAAGTTAAAGGCTTTGCTTGAAAAGGAGGGAGTTCTTTTATGAAAACAACAGGAGAGGATATTTTCAAGGCTTTGGAAAATGTTGACGAGCATTACATTGAAGAATGCAGACAGAGCGGCAGCGGCGTAAAGATAAAAAACATATGGACAAAGTGGGCGGCTGTGGCGGCCTGCGGTGTTATCGCTGCGGCGACGGGTGTTATGATGTTTGCAGGCAAGTCGGATAAAGATATAAAGGCAAAGTCTGCGGCTGACCAGCAGATGGCAGACGAGGAAGCAACAGTGTCATATAGAGTTCCTTGGGACGAATATGCAATGAATGCAAAATATGAGACGTTTGAATATAACGATGTGGAATATGTTTCAATGGGACATGTTGATAAGTCTTTTCTTGACAGCAAGCTCACCACCATGACTCTTGAAACGGAAAACTATGAGACAAACAAAAAGGAAACAACAAAAGCGGATATTTATTCAATAAAGGACTTGTCACCAAGCGTTTATCTGGCGGTGGTCTTTGATGACGGCTCTGTGGCGTGGTATGATGATTGGGAATACTCACCTGATTACAAAGTCGATATGACCCTTGATGACATAATAAATGACGTAAGTCTTGATAAAACGGCTCGTGTGGACTATGCTTACAATGATGCAGGAATGGGCAGGCTCAGAAAGTATACTAATATTGACCTCTCAAAGCTGCTTGACCTGTTAAAGGACGATAATGGTTCATACAATGCGGTCTATGAGGGAGACGCTTATGAGAGCGACCCTGATATTAATTTGTCGGTAACAAATGATGATGAATATTACATTGAGGGCGGAATAACAATAAGCTTCTATGTAGAAAGACTTGACGTCAACGGTACGGCTTATTTTACTGCTAACGGAGATCTGTATGTTCAGCTTTTTGCAGGAGATATATTAAAATTTGATATAGGCGGTGAAAAGGCAGAAAAGCTTGAAAACTGGCTCAATGAGAACTGCGAATATACTGACGTAAAGAAAAACGCTGAGGTCGCTGACGATGTTGACCCTAGTGAGAAAGCTGTGACTTCTGTTGCCAAGGACGATTCTGATATGGCTGACGAAGTTGATATTGGATATATCGACTATTTTGAGGACGTTGGGGACAATACCTTTACAACAAAGGACGGCAGGCTCACGGCGAAATACTCCTATGAGGTAAGCGGAGGCGAGTTCATAAGCCATATTACCTACACAAACAACTGGGACAAGGACATGGCGCTTGACTTCACGACTGACCAGTATATCACCACAGAGGACAGTAAGGGCAATTCCACGAGCTATGGCGAAAATGGCGACAGAAACACCATGAACACTTTGCTCAAAGCCGGAGAGAGCTACACGTATGACAACAAGACGGATATTGGTGCCGACTACGTGAAAGGCACGGCAAAGATAACGCTTATCGCAAACACTGCAAGCGATAAAAACTGCAATGGAGTAAACTATGTGACGCTAAAAGATATAGAGATAGATTTTCAGTAATGAAATAGTTTAATGTATAGTGGAGAACTGAGTTTTTTCGATAAAAAAGATAAAAGCCTGTCGTATCGGACTGATACGGCAGGCTTGATTTTATTTGTGCTTGTAGACCACACGCTCTTTTACGTCTATCTGCTTGTAGGATATTTTGAAGCCTATCCATGTGGCAAATGGATAGAGTAGAGGGAATATGGCGGTCATGATGAAAACAAACGGGGACATATCTTTCACGTCGGCGGAGTGGGCAGCCCAATCTATAAGAGGATAGAAGCAGGCGTCGAGAAGCTTATAGGCAGGCATGAAGTTGAACGAACCGCTGAATTTTGATATCATCAGCAGTATCATTGTTATGTAGCATGGTATGCTTGCAATAAGACCAAGTGTGAAGCCATAGTTAGGGCAATCCTTTTCACCGTGGAAGGTGACCTTATTTCTGGCTTCCTCTCCCTGTTTCAGACCAAAGTCAGCCATAAGGCAGACCACTGTGAGAAGTCCTGTAAGACCGAAAATTATATTTGCCAATGCACCGAAAGGCTTTGCAACTGCGATAAAAAAGAGAAATACGAAAATTCCGAAGAACTCTGTTTCCACCCATTTCAGCAGTGCGGTGAGTATAGCTTTTTGTTTGTTGTATTTTTCCATTTTAATACTCCCGATAAAAAAATAGTATAAGATGATTATACCACGTTATCGTGATATTTTCAACTGTTATGCAGATTTTTCATCTGATAATCACAAAAGCTTCGGGCAGGATAATAACATAAAAAGGAGAGTGATAGCCATGAAAAAGCGTGACAAGAGTCGTTTCCCGCAGGCTTCAGACGGCACAAAGGTATACAAGCCCCATGACGTTATCTCGGCAGGTCAGGAATATGTTGTGACGGACAATTACACTGCGCCAAACGGCAGAGTATACAATCGTCAGGAGCAGAATGCAGGCTGGGCGAGAAAATGGGTAGACGAGAACGAAAAGTAGCCGTTGAAAAACCTCTGCAGGTGTGATATAATTACAGTATATCATGATCTGCGGGGGGTATTTTTATGAAAAAGACAGCATTGGTAACAGGTGGCTCTGGTGGGATAGGCTCGGAGATATGCAGGGTGCTTGCTGAGGACGGCTGGCAGGTGGCTGTATGCTACAAGAATGGCAGGGCGGCGGCGGAAGCTTTGGTATCTGAGCTTAAAGAGCGTGGCTTATGTGCAGAGGTTTTTTACTGCGACATTGGCGACAAGGACAGTATAGATAAATGCGTGGCGGAAGTCAGGGACAGTTTGGGCTTTGTTACGCTTCTTGTAAACAACGCAGGCACAGCGGATATAGAGCTTTTCACTGACATGACTGACGAGAAGCTATGCGAGATGATGAACGTTAATCTGCTTGGCGTAATGCGTATGAGCAGGGCGGTGCTTCCTGAGATGATAAGGGAACACAGTGGAAATGTGATAAATATAACCTCCGTATGGGGCGAAAAGGGAGCTTCCTGCGAGGTTGCATACTCGGCGGCAAAGGCTGGGCTTATAGGATTTACGAAGGCGTTGGCGAGGGAAGTTGCCATAAGCGGTATAAGGGTGAACTGCGTATCCTGCGGAATGATAGACACGAAAATGAACGGTGAGCTGACGGAGGAAGATGTTCGTGTGATAGTTGATGACATACCGGCAGGCAGGATAGGCAAGCCGAGAGATGTGGCGAATGTTGTGCGTTTTCTCAGTGGAGAGGGAGCAGATTACATTCACGGGCAGGTCGTCAGAGTTGACGGTTGCTGGATATAGGTCACTCGCCGTGACAGGCATTTTACGCTGCAATTTGTGATATGATGTAATTTTGCACCGCTTTTTGAAATGTGTAGGGGAGCGATGCAATTTCTGCTTTGCAGAAATGCGACGTCCCGCTCGGAGGAGTAATGCTGTGGTTGCCATATCCTTGATGCCAAATTATTTTTGGGGTGACATTGTGTGATATTTTTCAACAATTCAACGGGCGAGAAATATCGGGCTGTCGCATTTCGGTGAAACCGAAATTGAGCCAAGCCCCTACAATTCTGAATTTCTACAAGTTCTGAGAACGGGCGAACGATGTTCGCCCCTACAGATTATTCTGGCAGGTTTGTTGTGCCGCAAAATCGCTACGCTTGGTGCTTGTGCACAACTTTGGTCAGCTATGCTAATTCCTCACTCCTCACTCCTCATTTAGCTTCGCCGTGTATACTCTCCACACACATCTGCATATACTAAGTTAAAACATTTCTCCCCATCAGGACAAGGAGGTCAGTATATGGATTATCTTATGCTTGTGGATAAATTCAATCCCATAGATATGGGATTTTACGATCGTGTGGAGTTGACAGAGGTGAACGGCAAGTTTATGGAATCTCAGGCAGGAAACAGGCTCAGGCTTCTGCTCAAAAAGGCGGAAGCTGACGGCATAAAGCTGAAAATTATTTCCGCCTATCGCTCTTTTGAATATCAGCAGATGCTTTGGGAGCGTGAAGTATCTCACGAAATGTGGGGCGGTCTGAGTTATGAAAAGGCTGTGGAAAAGGTGGGCAGAACTCTCGCTCTCCCCGGGTCAAGCGAACACAACACCGGGCTTGCTGTGGATCTCGGCAGAGAGGGTGACAATGATGTGAGCGAGGATTTTTACAAGACGCCTGAATCACGGTGGCTTTGTGCAAATGCCGCAGATTTCGGCTTTATCCTTCGCTATCCTCGCCTTAAAGAGCAGATGACCGGCATTGATTTTGAGCCGTGGCATTATCGTTATGTGGGCGTTGAAGCCGCTCGTATCATTGCCGCAGGCGGGCTTTGCCTTGAGGAGTTTCTGCACTTTTACTCGGAAAAATATATCTGAAAATCCTGTGAAAATAATTGACAGAAAGAGCATTGTGTAGTATAATTATAGCAAAGCTATGAGCGATAGCCGCAAGTTTTTGTATGCTATTGCGAAAGAAAGGAAGTTTTGTTATGTCAAACTATTCAAGAAAAAAGTCGTTCTGGACTTTAATGGGTGCGATGATACTTGTTGTTGCGTCAACTGCGCTTTTTGTATACAAATATTTTGAGGATAAGGAGCATGCCGAAAAGTGGAAAGACTATGAGGAGTGCGGTATACAGTAAATAACAGACAGCTTTAAAGGCACTGCTTTTTGTGAGCAGTGCCTTTGTATATCAACACAATTCATTGATGTAAAGTTTATCAAAATCGCTGAAAAAGCGTGCTTGCACTTGAAATGCGGTTTGAAATGTGATATAATAGTCGTAATGACCTGATGACAAACTTGTTCTAGGGAGGGACGTTATAATGCAGATAAGAGAATCAGCTGAAAATTATCTCGAAACGATACTTATTCTCAGCCAGCGCAAGGGCAAAGGCGAGGTAAGAAGCATAGATATAGTAAACGAACTTGAGTTTTCAAAGCCGAGCGTAAGTGTGGCAATGAAAAATCTCCGTGAGAACGGCTATATAACTGTCGACAAGGACGGTTATATTCGTTTGACAGACAAGGGCTTGGAGATAGCCGAGAAAATGTATGAGCGTCATACGTTGCTTTCACAGTGGCTCATAAAGCTTGGTGTTGACGAGAAAGTTGCAGTAGAGGACGCTTGCCGTATGGAACACGTTATCAGTGCGGAGTCCTTTGCGGCTATCAAAAAGCACACAGGTATGGCTTGATAAGATGATAATTGCCGTGGGTCTTCCTGCGGCATTTTTTTTATTGCAAACAAAAAAGGGAGAACAGCTTTGTGCCGTTCTCCTTTTTCTGTTATTTGAATTTGTCTTTGAGCTTGTCAAAGAATGTTTTGCGCTTTGCGTAGTTCTTTTCACCGAGGGACTTTTCGTAGTCACGGAGCTTTTCTTTCTGCTCTTTGGTCAGATTGCGTGGAACTTCAACTGTTACACGAACGTAGTGGTCGCCGTGGTCGTTTCTGTTGACCTTCTTTATGCCCTTTCCTCTCAGGCGGAACACTGTGCCTGTCTGTGTACCCTCCGGCACTGTGTATTTTACCTTGCCGTCAACTGTAGGAACTGTTATCTCGTCACCGAGAGTAGCCTGTGCATAAGTAAGCGGTATCTCTGTCCACACGTCATAGCCGTCACGCTCGAAAATAGGGTCAGGTCGAACTGTAATGTTGATGTGCAGGTCGCCGTTAGGACCTCCGTTTATACCGCAGTTGCCCTCACCGCCTACTCTAAGTGTCTGACCATCGTCGATGCCAGCAGGAACGTTTATCTCCTTTTCAGATACCTTCTTTACTCTGCCCTGACCGTTGCAGGTATGACAAGGGTTGTCGATTATCTGACCCTTACCGCCACAGCGACTGCAAGTCGTGGTCTGAGCGATGTTTCCGAAAGGCGTTCTCTGTGTTATCCTTACTGTACCAGTGCCGTGGCAGTCAGGACAGGTCTTAGGCGAAGAACCTGCGGCTGCGCCTGTGCCGTGACAGTCAGGACATTTTTCGGCTCTGTTTATGCGAATTTTCACAGTCTTGCCCTTGCAGGCTTCCATGAAGTCAAGAACAACGTTCGCTCTTATATCCTCGCCACGTCTTGGTGCGTTAGGGTTAGCAGAACGTCCGCCACCAAAGCCTCCGCCAAATCCGCCGAAAATGGAATCGAAAATATCGCCCATGTCGCCAAATCCGCCGAAACCGCCGGCACCTGCTCCGCCGCCTGCACCGTAGTTCGGGTCTACGCCTGCGTGACCAAACTGGTCATATCTTGCTCTTTTATCTTTATCTGAAAGCACCTCATAAGCTTCATTTACTTCCTTGAACTTCTCCTCGCACTCTTTGTCGCCAGGGTGAAGGTCAGGGTGATACTGCTTTGCAAGCTTACGGAATGCCTTTTTTAATTCATCGTCTGTGGCAGTTTTAGAAACGCCAAGCACTTCATAGTAATCTCTTTTTTCAGCCATATAAACGCCCATGCTCTGTAAGCTGCAGATCGTGAAAGTCTTGGGGCATGGGCTTGCCTCCTTTTTGTAAGTATAGTCCTTTCACGCTTTTCACACAGCCTTTTAATACGGCAATAGCCCCTGCTCGAAAAATCGGAGCAGAGGCAGCCGTTATGATTTATTCTGCGTCAGTAAACTCAGCGTCTATAACGTCGTCGCCGCCGTTGTTTGAAGCGCCGCCGTTGCTGCCGCCATTTGCTCCGCCCATGTTGTTAGGGTCAAAGCCTGCGGCACCGCCTGCTGCCTGCTGTGCCTGTGCAGCCTGCTGATATACCTTAGTTGCAACGCCCTGGAATGTTTCCTCAAGCTCCTTGTGCTTAGCCTTGATAGCCTCGATATCAGTACCCTTGAGGGCTTCCTTAAGAGCGTCTATCTTAGCCTGACAAGCTGACTTGTCAGCAGCGTCTACCTTGTCGCCGAACTCGCCCAGTGACTTTTCAGCCTGGAAGCAAAGCTGGTCAGCAGCGTTTCTAGCGTCAACGTCCTCTTTCTTCTTAGCATCCTCTGCTGCGAATGCCTCAGCTTCCTTGACAGCCTTATCTATATCGTCCTTAGACATATTTGTTGAAGAAGTGATCGTGATGTTCTGCTCCTTGCCTGTGCCAAGATCCTTAGCGGAAACGTGTACGATACCGTTAGCGTCGATATCGAATGTTACCTCGATCTGTGGAACGCCTCTTGGAGCTGGAGCGATTCCGTCAAGTCTGAACATACCGAGCTGTTTGTTGTCCTTAGCGAACTCACGCTCACCCTGAAGTACGTTGATATCAACGGCTGACTGATTATCAGCGGCAGTTGAGAATATCTGTGACTTCTTTGTAGGTATAGTTGTGTTTCTCTCGATGATCTTTGTGCAGATACCGCCCATTGTTTCAAGACCGAGTGACAGTGGAGTTACATCGAGGAGGAGCAGACCGTCCTTAACGTCGCCTGCGAGAACGCCGCCCTGATATGCAGCACCAAGTGCTACGCACTCATCTGGGTTGATGCCCTTGAATGGCTCTTTGCCAAGGAACTTCTTAACAGCTTCCTGAACGGCTGGTATTCTTGAAGAACCACCGACCATAAGGACTTTCTGAAGCTCGTTAGCTGACAGACCAGAATCTGAAAGTGCCTGACGAACTGGTCCCATTGTTGACTCAACAAGGTCTGCTGTCATTTCGTTGAACTTAGCCTGTGTAAGTGTCATTTCAAGATGCTTTGGACCTGTAGCGTCTGCTGTGATGAATGGGAGAGAGATAGTTGATGATGCTGTAGAAGAAAGCTCTATCTTAGCCTTCTCAGCAGCCTCCTTGAGTCTCTGCATTGCCATTTTATCGCCTGAGAGGTCAACACCCTCAGTCTTCTTGAACTCTGCGATCATCCAGTCGATAATTCTCTGGTCGAAGTCGTCGCCGCCCAGGTGGTTGTTACCTGCTGTGGCAAGAACTTCTGTAACACCGTCGCCCATTTCGATGATAGATACATCGAATGTACCGCCGCCAAGGTCGTATACCATGACCTTCTGATCCTCTTCCTTATCAATACCATAAGAAAGTGCAGCGGCTGTTGGCTCATTGATGATTCTCTTAACTGTCAGACCTGCGATCTGACCTGCGTCCTTAGTAGCCTGTCTTTGTGCGTCTGTGAAGTAAGCAGGAACTGTGATAACAGCTTCTGTTACCTTTTCGCCCAGATAAGCCTCAGCGTCAGCTTTCAGCTTCTGAAGTATCATAGCTGAAATTTCCTGTGGAGTGTAATCCTTGCCGCCCATGTGAGCCTTGTAGTCAGAGCCCATATGTCTCTTGATAGAAATTACAGTGTTGTCATAGTTTGTAACAGCCTGTCTTTTTGCTACCTGACCGATAAGTCTGTCGCCGTTCTTTGAAACGCCAACTACTGACGGAGTTGTTCTTGCACCCTCACTGTTAGGGATAACAACGGCTTCGCCGCCCTCCATAACTGCTACACAAGAGTTTGTTGTACCTAAATCTATACCGATGATTTTGCTCATAAGATCAAGTCCTTTCAAAATTTACTTAATTTATATCAAGACCTTAAGTCCCGATGTCTTTGTTTATGGGTTTGCTACTATTACCATTGCGTGTCTTATTACCTTGCCGCCTATGGTGTAGCCGTTTTGAAGCACCTGCGCCACAATATTTTCACCGAGGTCAGGGTCGTCAACTGTGCTTACAGCCGTTGCAACGTTCGGGTCAAATTCCTTGCCTGCAAGCTCCATGACCTCAACGTTGAGTTTTTTCAGAGCGTCGCTGAACTGATTGAAGATCATTTCAACACCCTGTTTATAAACTGCGTCCTGAGTTTCTGTGCCTAACGCTCTTTCAAAGTTGTCAAACACCGGCAGGAAGCCATTTATCACATTTCCCTTTGCTGTGTCTGTAAGCTCCAGTCTTTCCTTTGCGCTTCTTTTTCTGAAATTATCATATTCAGCCATAAGTCTGAGATACTTGTCATTTGCTTCGGCAAGCTCTTTTTTCAGCTTTTCTGTTTCGCTCTCCTCTGCCTTTTTCTCTGTATCCTCAGTGGCATTTTCTGCGGTATCCGCCGCTTCTTTCACTTCTTCGCTTTCAGCAGAGGTGTTTTCCTCTTTTTCAAGCTCAGTGTCCTTTTCAGTTTCCTTACTCAATTTACGCCGCCTGCCTTTCTTTTTATTCGTTTTCGTCATCTTCTTTGTTTTGCTCTTGTGGCTTTTCGGATATCATTTCCGATATCTTTCCTGTGAAATACTCGAGATATGGGATAAACTTCGCATAGTCGAGCCTCATAGGTCCTATAAGCCCCAGCGCACCTGCTGTTTTGCCGTCCTTTGAGAACGGAGCTGTTATAATAGAGGAGTTGTGGATAACAAACCCGTCACGCTCAGGGGAGAACATAACGTGAAGCCCTGAGAACGTTTCGTCAATAAATCCTTTAAGCTCCTTCTGATTATCGAGAAAGCTTATTATCTCATTTTGGTTGAAGTCCTTGCAGGTGAGAAGATTACTCTGACCTTTGATAGACACGCTGCTCATTTCCTTTGTCATCTTCATTATCTCGGAAACAAGCGGTGAAAGGGTCATCATGTACGTTCCCATTGCTTCTGTGAGCTTTTCAAGATAAGCGTCCGAAAGACTGTCGATAGGCACGCCGTTGAGATTTTCCTTTACGAAGTTATCAAAAAACTCAAGCTGATCCTGACTGAGGTCGAACTCCAATCGGCAAACCTTATTCTTAATAGAGCCGTTGGACGTTATCATCAAAATAACGTACATTCTCTTTCCTGTAGGTATTACCTCTACTTTTGAGATAAGCGAGAACTTTGGCGTTGCGTTTGCGACCACCGCCGCACATTTCGTAAGATCCGCCAATGCCATTGAAGCCTTGTTCACAAGGTCTTCCTCTGTGACATATTCCTGCGGTATCATTGAATCCAGCATCTTCTTTTCATTTGCTGTAAGCTGGTTTTGCTCCATGAGCTGGTCAACATAAAGCCTGTAGCCCTTATATGTTGGTATTCTGCCTGCGGAGGTGTGTGGCTGTTCGAGATAGCCTTGCTTCTCAAGCTCTGCCATTTCATTTCTTATGGTCGCTGAGGACGCTTTGACGTGAGCCATTATCGCCTTTGAGCCTACAGGCTCGCCTGTTACGATATATTCATTGACTACCGCTGAAAGTATTTTCAGCTTGCGGTCGTCCATTTGCTCACCACCCGTTCTTCTTGTTAGCACTTATTGCATTTAAGTGTTAGCACTCTTTCTTCTCGAGTGCTAAGTATAGTTTATACCCTTTTGACGATTTTGTCAAGGGGTTTAAGACTATTTTTCTCACAAATTTTAAAAATATTTGAATTTCTTTTCCGTCATATTGCACAACGCTTTGCTGAAAATGCAAAAAAACGGGCAGACCGCAGTGGTCTGTCCGCCCGATGTTGGAAAAAGATCAGATAAAATTATTCTTTTGTATAAGCAGAAAGATCAGGAACATCAAGCAGGCTGTCGTCTGCTTCGCCCATGGAATCTACAGTGAAGTAAACTGCACTTGATTCGTCAGCACCCTCTGGGAGCAGAACTACCTGCTTAAGGTCATATGTAGCGCCGTCAAAGCCGTAAACTATCTGACCCTCACCGCCTGAAACACTGCTGTCGAGGTTATAATACTCGTGAACAACGTTTGTTGTTGTGTCAATATATGCGTGGTCGAAATCGAGTGTCGCTCCGAAAAGTATGTCGGCTGCCTTCAACTCGTTTTCGTCAAAGTCCTCGATACTGTAGGTGGTCGTGCCTTCTGAAACGTTGTAAAGCTTTCCGTCGCCAGGGCAAACTGTGTATGACTTCATGCCCTGAACTGTGAGTGCCTGATAAGCCTTGCCGTCCTTTATGCAGATAGTATACTTTGTGCCGTTGTTTGACATCTGACCTGTAAGGTTCGCAAGATAGTTGCCCTCATACTTGTCTTTCATCTGCTCGAAAGCTCTGAAATCACCGTCAACGTCATAATCCGTTGTGCCTACATTTGCGGGAGTGCTGTCATCTGTGCTTTCAGCAGGAGCGGCAGACTCTGCGGCAGCCGTTGTTGTAGTAGTTGTTTCAGCCTTTGAAGAGCTTGCAGTATCGTTCCCAGTGCAGCCTGCCATTGCTGTACACATTGCCAAAGCTGCAATAATAGTTACCATTTTCTTGTTCATAATATTTTGCCTCCGAAAAATGACAAGGATCACTCGGCTGACTCAGCGCCTGACTCAACATCGAGTTCAGCGTCATAAGGGATATCTTCAGTGTCCTTATCGAAAGACTGCTCTGTCCAACTGTCAAAATCGTCAGGGAGCTTGACTTCAACGTTTTCAGTTGTGAATGAGTTTACTGTAACAGTAGTCGTTGAGCCGTCAGAGATAGTTTCTATCTTAACAATATCCTTTGTGTCAGCATTGAAGTAATACTTGAATGTTGTTGTGAAAGAATAATCGTCAGAATCGCTTGTGTCGAGAGTTACGCCTGATTCAAGCTCCATATCAGGATCTTCTGTGCTTTCAAAAGTTTCGCAGATAAGACCGTCGTCAGTTGTTTCAGAGCTTATGAACTTGTAGCTGTCGTTAATGCCGTAGCCTATCTCGCTCTTGAAGTCGTCGATAGATTCTTCCATATCAACAGTGTAATACGTTTTTGACTCGCTGTCAAGTGTGTACATAACTCCATCGATATTATAGATATCCATATCCACGCCCATAAAGTTCATTTTCATGTGCATATTGCCGCCTGATATCTCAACAACAGCTGATGAATTGTCATATTCGCTTGCCACTGTAATGTCGATGGCAAGGCTCTCGCCCTGTATCTTCTTTGTATACTGCGCTGTGAGAGTATCCTCGAGATCTGTGGCTGTGCCTGCTTCTGAAGCAGTTGACTCGTCAGCGGCTGCGCTTGTTTCTGCCTTTGATGTGCTGTCTGCTTTTGATGAGCTTGAAGAACTGCTGTCAGAACAGCCTGCCATTACTGCGCATGACATTATAAGTGAAACGAGAAGTGCAGTTATTTTTTTCATTATAAATACCTCTTTTCTTTTTTCTTCTTCTGAATAAGTATTTTTCTGTGTTCTGAATAGAACACAGAGCCCTAGGGCTGAACCTTGATCCTGGACCTGTATTTTAGCTGTCTCTTATACACATCTCCGAGCCCACGAGACTAAGGCGAATCTCG
>ENA-OZEV01000201-OZEV01000201.1-human-gut-metagenome-genome-assembly--contig:-NODE-201-length-25269-cov-14.015944_pt1 | contig 25269 bp, 19 predicted proteins | sample MGYA00244613_ERZ653624 | MGnify/ENA primary metagenome ERZ653624 (study PRJEB26926, sample SAMN06164936) | human gut metagenome | biome: ENVO:00009003; feature: ENVO:2100002; material: ENVO:00002003...
GCACCCTTGGCACACGACTTTGGTACAAAGTCTAGTGTGTTACACCTTTCCAGAGGTGTATACGTTCCTGAAATGCAAAAAGCCCCATACCCAACACCTTAACGGTGCGGACATGGGACTTGATGCTTCCTCGGCCTAGCCGGGTACTCCGTAACCAATCCTGACAGGCAGTTGCCGTGTCATTTTTCGAAAACTGTTTTACGGATACCCAGCAGTTAAGCATTCTCCTGTTTTTGAGCTTTTCGGTTTTGCTTCGATGGGTTGGATTTGCGCTGAATCCGTTGCAGCCCTACACACCGGACTTATCGGTGGCTGAAACATCCGGGCAAAATGTCCTTGACCCGGTGCTGGTGGAGCAGCTGGAAGCTCTGCCGGAAGTCAAACACGCATTCGGGCGGATGTATTGCCCGCTCCCGGCGGAATATCAGGGAAAACAGGGGTCCATCGACCTGATTTCATACGATACGATACAGTTTGGCTGGGCGAAAAAAGACCTGATTGGCGGAACCCTTCCGCAGGAGCCGGAGGATGGCACATACCCTGTGCTGACGGTATTCGACAAAAGCAACTCCCTGACCGTGGGCGATACCATTCAGCTGGAGGATGCAAAGCTCACAGTCGTGGGTGTATTGAACGACAGCCCGTTCAGTAGTACCGATTCCCCGATTGTTATCTGCACCGAAGAAACCTTCCATCAGCTGACCGGGCAAAACCGCTATGCGGTGATCGATATTCAACTAAAAGATACTACAGCAGACGCAGCCATTGCACAAATACACACCCTGCTGAGCGACACGTTAAACAAGCAGGTTGTTTTTTCCAACCGAATCGAAGGAAATCGGATGATACAAAGCACCTACTGGGCGTTCCATCTGGTGGTCTATGCGTTTCTCATCGTGATTGCAGGAATCACCATTCTGAACATCGTCAACAGCATTTCCATGAGCGTGTCGGCACGAATGAAGCAGTATGGCATCCTGCGTGCCATCGGGATGGATGATGCACAGCTGAAACGCATGATCTCTGCCGAAGCTGGCACCTATGCGGTGTCCGGTCTTGTGGTGGGCATTGCGCTGGGTCTTGTGCTGAATCGGAAGCTGTATATCCTGCTCATCACCCATTATTTCGGTGCAGCGTGGCAGGTGCCGTGGGGCTGTCTTGCCGTGATTGTCGTAGTCGTGCTGGCGGCTGTGGTGCTGGCAGTATATAACCCGGTCAGGCGAATCCTCATGCAGCCCATTACTGCAACCATCAGTGAATTATAAGCCAGAACAACAGATGCCCACCAGCTTATGGCGAAAACCATAGGTCGGTGGGCATCGTGTTCTTTATAGGGGCTTAATCTTCCAGCCTGCCATGGTCACACCCCAGCGACAGATAACGCTCCATCTCCCCTCTCAGCACCATCTGTGCATACTCCAAGGGCTTATTGTAGAGCAGCCAGTCCGGCTCTCCCTCGTCAAACTGCCCAAAATACGCCCTTAAAAGTTTACTTGACGCAATTCTCAAATCAATATATAATTGGGTCAGAAACCAATCATAGAAAAGGATGATTCCCAATGGCGCGCAGATACGACAGCAAAGAAGCAAAACGGCGGATACTGACCGCCTGTGTCCGGCTTTTTCTGGAAAAAGGCTACACGAACACCAAGGTTGCAGAAATTTTAAAGGAAGCAGATGTTTCTGCCGGGTCGTTCCAGAATATTTTCCGCACCAAGGACGGCGTGCTGACCGAGCTGATCGGCATGATGTTCAGCAGGCAGTTCGGCGCGGTAAGGCCGCTGGCGGCAAACGCCCCCTCGCCGGTGTACCTCTACGCGGTGGAAACGGCTTTGCAGCTGGCGATGACCGAGCTGAGCGAAAATCTGCGGGATATCTATGTGGAAGCGTACACCTTCCCCGCCACGGCGGAGATCATCCACCGCAGCACCACGGCCGAGCTGCAGGCGGCGTTCAGCGCGTATCTGCCCGGGTGCGCCGAGTGCGATTTCTACGAGATGGAGCTGGGCACGGCTGGCATGATGCGCGGCTACATGGCACGGCAGTGCGACCCCTACTTTACGCTGGAGCGCAAAATACGGCGGTTCCTGAGCATGAGCCTGAGTGCGCTGCAGGTCCCCGCGCAGGAGCGCGAGCAGGTCATCGCTTTTGTGGCGGAGATCGATATGCTTGCCCAGGCGCGGAAGGTGGTAGATGCCGTGCTTGCATCGCTGTCCGTGCAGTTTGATCTGAAAGGATAACAAGGTTTGATGACAAGGAGGGAGCAACATGAAAAAATGGCTGATCGGGTGTTTGACGGTGCTGGCAATGGTGTGCCTGATACCGGGGATCATGTTAAAAGCGGCGGCAGAAACAGTCCCGGTGCACTGCTTACGCTGTGGGAGTAGGGAGACACGTGAGATCCTCAGATACGAAAAATATGATTCGACCTATCATAGGGTTTATGTAACTGAATGCCAGAACTGCCACAACGATGGCAATGTTACGCTTTTACAGGTACATACCGGCGGTACCCAAGGTCCCACCTGCACCAAAGGCAAAACCTGTGAAAAATGCGGCGCGGAATACGGCGTTCTCGGTCACGACTGGGGCGCGTGGACGCCTAACTACGCCAGCAACGGCACGCACACCCGCAGATGCACGAACTACTGCCGCGAAGTTGATACTGCAAACTGTACCGGCGGCACAGCAACCTGCAGCGCCAAAGCGGTCTGTGAGGTGTGTGGTAAGGAATACGGCGAAAAAGACTCAAGCAACCATGATCGGGTGCATCACGAAGCAAAAGCCCCCACCTGCACCGACATTGGCTGGGATGCTTTCGACACCTGCAAAAACTGCGACTATACCGATTATCAAGAAATCCCCGCACTGAAACATAATTTGGTGTACTACAAAGCAAAAGACCCCACTTGTACGGAACCCGGCTGTGATGCTTACGAAACCTGCTCTCGTTGTGACTATACCACCTATGTGGAGCGGCCCGCGCTGAAACATGATCTGAGGCAGCGCGTGATAAAAGCCCCCACCTGTACGGAAATAGGCTGGGCTTACGAAACCTGCTCCCGCTGCGACTATTTCGCCAGTCCGGTGCTGCCCGCACTGAACCATGATTTGAAGCAATACGCAGCAAAAGCCCCCACCTGTACGGAAAAGGGCTGGGATGCTTACGAAACCTGCTCCCGCTGCGACTATACCACCTACGCGGAGCTGCCTGCACAGCATGATCTGATGCAGCACGCAGCAAAAGCCCCTACCTGCACGGAAATCGGCTGGGATGCTTACGAAACCTGCTCCCGCTGCGACTATACCACCTATGTGGAGCTGCCCGCACAGCATGATTTGAAGCAGCACGCAGCAAAAGCCCCCACCTGCACGGAAAAGGGCTGGGATGCTTACGACACCTGTTCCCGCTTGGGCTGCAACTATACCACTTATCAAGAAATCCCCGCACTGAATCATGATCTGGTGAATCACGACGCGCAAGCCCCTACCTGTACGGAAATCGGCTGGAACGCTTACAAAACCTGCTCCCGCTGCGACCATACCACCTATGCGGAGCTGCCCGCACTGAACCATGCTCTGGTGCAGCACGCAGCAAAAGCCCCCACCTGTACGGAAAAGGGCTGGAACACTTACGAAACCTGTTCCCGTTGCAACTATACCACCTATGCGGAGCAGCCCGCGCTGAACCATGATTATCAGGCTGTTACCGTAGAGCCTACCTGTGAAACAGACGGCTATACTGTTTTTACCTGCTCCCGCTGCAAAGACAGCTACACCGCAGACCCGACCGATAAGCTGGGACACCAGTTCGGTGCATGGTCCCCGAACGGAACCGGCGCTCAGAGCGCCGATTGTCTGCGGCAGGGCTGCGTGCACACCGGCAGTACCGATTGCCGGAAGTTTACTTTCCGCACTGCGGAAGGCGAAACGCTGACCTTCTGCCCCGTGTGCGGGCAGGCAGAAAACGCCGCGCAGCTGGAAAAGATCGATGCCGCAACGGCATGGCCGCTCAGCGGCAGCCTTTCTGCGGAGGATGTGACCGCACGGACGAACGGGGAATACCTGAGTGTGGCATTTGAGACTGCCGGCAGCCTGACGCAGCCCACCGGTCGGGTAAGGCTCGCGCTGCCCGCCGGATTGCTGGAAGGCAAAAAGCTTGTGCGCATTGCCCCGGACGGCACACAGACGGAGATGCCGTTTGAAACGGAGCGCGGAAAGCTCATCTATACGCTGGATTTTGCAAACAGCGCGCTGCCCGTAATGCTCTTCCGGTTGGTACCCCAGACCACCGCCCTCTGAACGCTTTTACAGCGGCACAAACAATAAAACGCAAAATGCCCGCTCACCGTGGTTTTCCACAGGTGGGCGGGCATTCTTTTGTGCCTTTTTGGGCATAAAAATACCCCCGGAGGATGCAGCGTTTTTTACGCTGTCTACTCTGGGGGCAGGATAGCAAGCGCTGCGCGGCAGCTTCCGGAAGCGGACACAGTCTTGCTGAAAAAGCACTTCCTAGCGCTGCTCCTCCGGCGGGCAGCAGCTCTCCCGGGGGATGAGCTTGTGCGGCACGATGATCTTTGTGGCCAGAAGGTTCGGGTTCTCGATGTGGTTGATGGTCTGGCTGGCAGCCTCCATGCCCAGCTGGTAGGGGTTGACGTCCACGGTGGTCAGCTGTGGGCTGCCCTGCCCTTTGTTGCGGAGTGCCCCTTGGCAAACCGGACGGGATTGCGCTATAATAGAGCCGTAACAGTTCCACAAAGGTGTGGTAAGGGAGGTGCGGTCATGATCCGGGTGGCGATCGTAGAGGACGATGCGGAGGTACAGGGGGTATTGCAGGAGTATGTCCGGCGGTATACCCGGCAGTACGGGACAGAGTTTGAAGTGACGGTCTTTGCGGACGGCGTGGATATTCTGGAGGATTACCGCGCGGTCTACGACATTATTTTTCTGGATGTGGAGATGAAGCATCTGGACGGCATGACCACGGCAGAGCGCATCCGGCAGATGGATGCAGACGTCATCCTGATCTTCATCACCAATATGGCGCAGTACGCCATCCGGGGCTACTCGGTGGGAGCGCTGGACTATGTGCTGAAGCCGGTGCCCTACTTTGCCTTTTCGCAGCAGCTGCTCAAGGCGGTTGCCCGGCTGGAAAAGCGGACAAAGCACTACCTGACCGTGCCGGTGGAGGGCGGGCTGCGCCGTCTGGACACCGCAAGCATCTATTACCTGGAAAGCGAGGGGCACCGGGTGCACTTTTACACCGATGAGGGCGATTTTTCCGCCCCCGGCGCCCTCAAGGCCTTTGAGGAAAAGCTGGCAGACTGCCCCTTTGCCCGGTGCAACAGCGGCTACCTTGTCAATCTGGCACAGGTGCGGGAGCTGCGGCAGAGCACCGTGCAGGTGGGCCCCTGCGAGCTGCAGGTCAGCCGCCCCAAGCGCAAGGGCTTTCTTGCCGCACTGACCGACTACATCGGAGGTGAGGGCTCATGACCGCGCTGCCGGATATCCCCCGGCTGTACACCGCCCTTGCCGAGTGTCTGGCGGTGCTGCTGTTCACCCCGGCGCTTGCGCCCCGCTTTTCCAGAGCGGTCACCGGGGGCATCACCCTGCTGTGGGCGGCGGTGCTGTCGGCCTTTCTGGAGCTGACGGGCAATGTGCCCGGCGGGCTCTGGATCCCCTGCATGGTGACGGCCATCGGGCTTTCCTACTTATATTTATGGGGTGTGTGGAGCATCACCCTGCTGGAAGCCGGGTATCACTGCGCACGGGCGTTTATTCTGGCAGAGCTTGCTGCCAGCGTGGAGTGGCAGCTGCACTGCGCCCTCTGGCCCGCCCGCGGCCCATGGGAGCCGCTGTCTTTGCTGCTGCTGGCGCTGGTGTATGGGGCGCTGTTCGGCATTATGTGCTATCTGCAGCACCGCCGTCCCCAGCCCGCCGGGCACTTACAGATCGGCGGCAGCGCCGCCCTGACGGCGGTCATGCTGGCGCTGACCGCCTTTGCGGTGAGCAATCTTGGCTTTTTGCCCGGCAGCGAGATCAACATGAGCATTTTTTCCATCCGCACCCTGGTGGATTTTTCCGGCGTGCTGATCCTGACCGTGCAGCACGAGCAGCTGCAGGAGAACGCTTTGCACAGCGAGCTTGCCGCCATGGACGAGGTGTTGCACCGCCAGTACGAGCAGTACAAGCGCAGCAAGGAGGGCATCAACCTCATCAACCGGCGCTACCATGAACTGAAAGTCCAGCTTGCCCGCATCCGGGAGGAGCAGGACCAGACCAAGCAGAACGCCGCCATTGCCGCCATGGAGCAGAACATCCGCCAGTACGAGGCCGAGAACAAGACCGGCAACCCGGTGCTGGATACCCTGCTCACCGCCAAGACCATGGAATGCCAGCAGGAGAATATCACCATCACCAGCGTAGCAGACGGCAGGATGCTGGGCTTTCTCACCATCCGGGAGCTGTGCACCATCGTGGGCGTGGCGCTGGACAACGCCATTGCCGCCGTGCGCGCCGAGCCGGACCCCGAAAAGCGGCTCATCAAGGTGGCGGTGTACAGTCAGGGCGGTTTTGCCATGCTGCGGTTCGAGCATTATACAGAAGCCGCCCCCGCACTGGATACGGACGGTCTGCCGCAGCAGGGGTCGGACCTGAAAAGCGTCCGCACCACCGTCGGGCAGCACGGCGGCAGCATGACGCTGCACTGGGAAAACAACTGGTGCACTCTGCGGATCTTATTTCCGCTGCCCCAAAAGCAATAATATTTTTACGGCAGGTATCCCCTGCCGTTTTTTGTTGTCTGGCAGGGTGCACAAATGCAATGCGGTGATATTTGTGTATTAGCACAATAAAATTTGAAACCTTATTGTAACTTTTGCAAATTGTGCATCCAAAACGACAGATTGTGAACAAATTGAAAATCCTCCGGCACTTTCTGCTATCATAAAGCGAAGCTGGCAGGGGCGTCCCCTGCCGTTGTCCGATTCGACGAAACAAGGAGGAGAAAACTATGTTGTCCATCAATATGGATGACGTCATCAAGGTTCTCAACTCGATCAAATCGCAGTTGATCGGCTTTGGTGTCGTAGCAGTTCTGCTGATCGCAGTCATGATCGCCTGCCGTAAGCAGAGCAAGTCCAAAAAGTATCTGATCCGCTGGCAGGCGGGTCTGGGCATGGTGCTGGCGCTGGCTATCACCGTGAACCTGATCCTGACCGGCCCCATGTACTCCATGGTCACCCTTGCCACCGGCGGCGGCAAGGTCAGCGAGGAGAACGTGGCATCCGCTACCCAGCTGTGCGAGAACATTGCCGATGAGGGCATCGTCCTGCTGGATAACGATGGCACCCTGCCCATGGCCAAGAACAGCAAGCTGAACGTCTTTGGCTGGGCTTCCACCAACCCCTGCTACGGCGGCACCGGTTCCGGTGCACTGTCCGATGCTTATCCCACCGTCACCCTGCTGGAGGGCCTGAAGAATGCCGGCTTTGAGCTGAACACCGAGCTGAGCGACTTCTACACCTCCTACCGTGCAGACCGCCCGGAGGTGGGCATGTTCTCTCAGGACTGGACCCTGCCGGAGCCGGAGGCTGCACAGTACACCGACGAGATGATGAACAACGCCAAGGCTTTCTCTGATACCGCCATGGTCGTCATCACCCGCGTGGGCGGCGAAGGTGCTGACCTGCCCACCGATGTGTCTCAGGTCACCTACGACGCAGGCCACAGCTACAACGACTTTGAGCCCGGCGACCACTACCTGCAGCTGTCCAAGACCGAGAAGGACATGATCGATCTGGTCTGCAAGAACTTTGATAAGGTCGTTGTGGTCTACAACGGCGCCAACGCCATGGAGCTGGGCTGGGTCAAGGATTACAGCCAGATCAAGAGCGTTGTCTGGTGCGCAGGCACCGGTCAGAGCGGCTTCAACGCACTGGGCTCCATCCTCTGCGGTGATGTGAACCCCTCCGGCCGTACCATCGATACCTTTGTGTACGACCTGACCCAGACCCCCACTGCGAACAACTTTGGCAACTTCACCTACACCAACATGGACGAGTTCAAGGCCAGTTCCTTTGGTGCTGATACCATCCCCGCCTTTGTCAACTATGTTGAGGGCATCTATGTGGGCTACAAGTTCTACGAGACTGCTGCCGCAGAGGGCCTCATCGATTACGACAAGACTGTGGTGTATCCCTTCGGCCGCGGCCTGAGCTACACCACCTTTACCCAGACCCTGAACAGCGTTACCGAGGCTGACGGCACCATCACCGTGGATGTCACCGTCACCAACACCGGTTCTGCCTCCGGCAAGGAGGTCGTGGAGGTCTACTATAATCCTCCGTACACCAACGGCGGCATTGAGAAGGCTTCTGCAAACCTGATCGGCTTTGCAAAGACTTCCGAGCTGGCTCCCGGTGCTTCCGAGAACGTCACCGTTACCTTCAAGGCCGAGGATATGGCCTCCTACGATACCTACGGCAAGGGCTGCTATGTGCTGGAAAAGGGCGATTACGTCATCAGCATCAACGCCGATTCCCACACTGTTCTGGACTCCAAGGTCTACAACGTGGCTTCCGACATCGTCTACGACGCTTCCAACAAGCGTGAGAGCGATGTGGAGGTCGCCGACAACAAGTTCGACTTTGCCGAGGGCAATGTGACCTACCTGTCCCGCGCTGACGGCTTTGCGAACTACGCCGAGGCTACCGCTGCTCCCGCAGACTTTGAACTGCCGGCAGAGGCTAAGGCAACCTTCTACAACAACTCCAACTGGAACCCCGAGGACTTCAACAACGCCGACGATGTGGCTCCCACCACCGGTGCCAAGAACGGCCTGAAGCTGAAGGACATGGTGGGCGTGGATTACAACGATGCCCAGTGGGATGCCTTCCTCGATCAGCTGACCGTTGCTGATATGGACAGCCTGATCGCTCTGGGCGGCTATCAGTCCGTGGCAGTGGATTCCATCGGCAAGGTGCAGGCTGTTGACTGCGACGGCCCCGCCTCCATCAACAACAACTTCACCAAGCAGGGCTCCATCGGCTTCCCCTCCGCTGTGATGATCGCAGCTACCTGGAACACCGATCTGGCACATGACTTCGGCACCTCCATCGGCAAGATGGCGGACGACATGGACGTTTCCGGCTGGTACGCACCGGCTATGAACATCCACCGCTCCGCTTTCGCAGGCCGTAACTTCGAGTACTACTCTGAGGACGGCGTGCTGTCCGGCGCAATGGCTGCCAATGCCATCATGGGCTCTCAGGAGCAGGGCGTCTACGCCTTCATGAAGCACTTTGCTCTGAACGATCAGGAGACCAACCGCTGCGGTATGCTCTGCACCTGGTCCAACGAGCAGGCCATCCGCGAGATCTACCTCAAGCCCTTCGAGCATTGCGTCAAGGCAGCTGACTGCCATGCCGTCATGTCCTCCTTCAACTACGTCGGCAACACCTACGCCGGCAACTGCTCTGCCCTGCTGAACGATGTTCTGCGCGGCGAGTGGGGCTTCGTGGGCATGGTGCTGACCGACTACTACGGCGTGTACGGCTATCAGGATTCTGACCGCCTGATCCGCAACGGCGGCGACTTCTGCCTGGTCAACTACGACACCGAGACCAACCACCTGACCGATACCACCAGCGCTACCGCTCTGGTGTCCGCACGTCAGGCCTGCAAGAACATCCTGTACACTGTGGCAAACTCCCGTGCTTACTACCCTGAGAACCTGAACCCCGGTATGCCCGGTTGGGAAAAGGTGATGATCGGTGTGGATGTTGTGCTGGCAGCCGCTCTGATCGCACTGGAAGTTCTGGTGGTCAAAAAGGGCTATGCAAAGCGCAAGGAAGAGGAAGTCAACGCCTGATCTTGGGCAAGACGCTCTGAACGTTTGCAGCACCTGAACTGAAACCAGACCAAAGGCCCGCTGCGTAAAACAGCGGGCCTTTTCTGGATTTGAAAAGGCAAAGAGGAAAATGCCATGAAACACACAGATATCATCAACAGCCTGGATCTGGAACAAAAATGCGCCCTGCTGAGCGGCGGCACGGTGTTCACCACCCGGGCGCTGCCGGGCAAGGGCATCCCGGCCATTACCCTGTCGGACGGCCCCAACGGCGTGCGCAAGCAGGCGGGCGCGGCTGACCATCTGGGCCTGAACCCCAGTGTGCCTGCCACCTGCTTCCCCACCTCGGCTACCGTTGCCAACAGCTGGGACCCGGAGCTTGGCGAGGCTGTGGGCGCAGCCATGGGCGAAGAAGCAGCGGCACAGGGCGTGTCGGTGCTGCTGGGCCCCGGCCTGAACATCAAGCGCAGCCCCCTGTGCGGCCGCAACTTCGAGTATTTCTCGGAGGACCCCTACCTTGCCGGTAAGATGGCTGCGGCCTACGTCCGCGGCATCCAGAAAAACGGCATTGCCGCCTGCCCCAAGCACTTTGCGGTGAACAGTCAGGAGCTGCGCCGCATGGCCTCGGATTCCATCGTGGACGAGCGCACCCTGCGGGAAATTTACCTGACCGGCTTCGAGATGGTGGTCAAGGAAGCGCAGCCTAAGACCATCATGTCCGCCTATAACCTTGTCAACGGCACCTACGCCAACGAGAACACCCACCTGCTTATGGATATCCTGCGCGGGGACTGGGGCTTTGACGGCGCAGTGGTCACCGACTGGGGCGGCAGCAACGACCACGCCCTTGGCGTAAAGAACGGATCTACGCTGGAAATGCCCGCCCCCGGCGGGGATGCCATCCGGGAGCTGATGAAGGCAGTGCAGACCGGCAAGATCACCGAAGCAGACGTGGACGCCCGGCTGGAGGAACTGCTGGAACTGGTGTTCACCACCAAGGCGGCGGTGGACGCCGCACCCGGCAAGTTCGATGCCGACGCCCACCACGCACTGGCACGCCGGGCTGCTGCCCAGAGCATCGTGCTGCTGAAGAACGAAAACAGCCTGCTGCCCCTTGCAAAGGGGGAGAAGGTGGCGGTCATCGGCGACTTTGCCCAGACGCCCCGCTATCAGGGTGCAGGCTCCAGCGCCGTCAACTCCATCAAGGTGGATTCCTTTCTGGACTGCCTTGCCGAGAGCGGCCTGAACAGCGTCGGCTACGCCAAGGGCTTTGACCGGCAGGGCAAGCCCGATGAAGCACTGAAAGCCGAGGCGGTGCTGTTGGCAAAGAACGCCGACGTGGTGCTGCTGTGCATGGGTCTGGACGAGATCAAGGAAAGCGAGGGCATCGACCGCGCCGACATGAAGCTGGCAGAGAACCAGCTGGAACTGCTGGCCGCTGTGGCGGCGGCAAACCCCAACGTGGTGGTGCTGCTGAGTGCAGGCTCCTCGCTGGAAAGCGCATGGGTCAAGGACTGCAAGGCGCTGGTCTACGGCTGTCTGGGCGGTCAGGCCGGTGCGGGCGCACTGGTCGAGGTGCTCACCGGCGCGCAGAACCCCTGCGGCAAGCTGGCTGAGACTTGGGCGCGCAGCTACGCCGACACCCCCGCAAAAGCGCATTTCGGCGGCGACGGCCCCACTGTGGAGTACCGCGAGGGTCTGTATGTGGGCTACCGCTACTACGACACCGCCGGTGTGTCCACCGCCTTCCCCTTCGGCTACGGCCTGAGCTATACCAGCTTTGCGTACAGTGACCTGAAGGCAGACGAAACCGGCGTGACCCTGACTGTCACCAACACCGGCAGCTGTGCCGGTGCCGAGGTGGTGCAGCTGTATGTGGCAAAGCCGGATGCAAAAGTTTTCCGCCCCGTCAAGGAGCTGAAAGGCTTTACCAAGGTGCAGCTGGAAGCCGGAGAGAGCAAGACCGTTACCATCCCGCTGGACGATAAGGCGTTCCGCTACTGGAATGTCAAGACCGACCGCTGGGAGGTGGAGGGCGGCAGCTATCAGCTGCTGGTGGGCGCTTCCAGCGCCGATATCCGCTTGACTGCCGCTGTCACGGTGGCGGGCACCGGCGCACCCGACCCCTACGCAGGCAAAGACCTTGCACATTACCGCACCGCACAGGTGCAGAAGGTGCCGGACGCGGAATTTGAGGCGCTGCTGGGCCGTCCCATCCCGGAGAACAAGGTGCACATCGACCGCAACATGACGCTGGGCGAGATGGGGCACGGACGCAGCCCCATCGGCTGGCTGGCGGCTGCCGTGCTGGGCACCCTGCTGCGCCGCAGCATCAAAAAGGGCAAGCCCGACCTGAACATCCTGTTCCAGTACAATATGCCTCTGCGGGCGCTGGCCAAAATGACCAACGGCGCTATCAGCATGGGCATGGTGGACGGCATCGTGATGGAGCTGCAGGGCTTCTGGATCATCGGTCTTGTGCGGGTGATTTTTGAGGCTGTGAAGAACCTCGTGCTGAACAGCCGCATGGAAGAGCGCTTGAAAAACAGCTGAAAGGAAGCAGGCTATGAATTTCTGGAATAACTTCGCGGCAAAGCACCCCGCCGCTGCCAAGTGGGTGCGCGAGGGCGGTTTGTTCGTCATCGTGTCCAACCTCATCACGGTGTTCAAGTACCTGCTGCTGCAATTTCTGCCCAAGGCCTTTGCAAGCCTGCCGGTGGTGGATTTCGGCTGGCCGGGCATCGACATCACCCTGTTTGGCGAGACCTTCAAGTGGAACATCCTCGGCTACGATGCCGCCCACGGCGGTCTGCCCTACTTCTGCGCTTACATGATCGCCATGGTCATCGGCGAGTGCATCAACTTCCCCATCCAGCGCAATTTTGTGTTCCGCAGCAAGGGCAATCTGGCAAAGCAGATCGGCTGGTATGTGCTGGCCTTCTGCGTCATCACCTGCATCGTCAACTCCATCAACTGCATCTGGGTGGCGGTGGCAGGGCTGCTGGTACCGGACTTCATCTATAACATCGGCACCACCGTGCTCAACGGCGGCATCTCCATGGTCATCTTCTTCTTTGTGAATAAGATCATCTTCCCGGAGGGCGAAAAAGCCGCCAAATAATAAGCTATTCTCCTTCATTTTCTTCTCTTCATCATAAACCAGAAGGGCTGCTCCGTTCTCCGGGGCAGCCTTTTTGGTTTGGGGAGAGAACCCTCTCAGTCACGCCTGACGGCGTGCCAGCTCCCCCCTCGGGGAAGCTGGCATCGCGCAGCGATGACTGAGGGGGTGCCTGCCGCAGCCATCTTATTTTTGTTTTTCTGCACAAAATGTTCTGCGGGCAGGGTTTTCCTCTTGACAAGCGGGCAAATGTTTCGTACTATATTTAGTAGTATGGAATCAAAGACGCTGTACGCAGGTTTCAGTGTGACCCTGTACCCGTTTCAGGCAAAGCGTGCCTGTTTGATATAAAATGGAACCGTAAAGAGAAAAGCCGTATGCTTTTGCCCGTGCCGCCGGTTTTGGGTGGTGCGTATGGTTTTGGTGTCACTTTTTGCATTGAAAGCTCTTTCTATATCATTGCCCGTGTCCTGCTGCGCAGCGTCTCCTGCTTTTAATTTTGCATTGAATTGAAACAAAGGAGAGTGAACGCAATGACCGCGATCGGAGTGATCGTGGCCTTGATCGTTGCTGTTGTCGGCGTGGCTGCGGGCTATTTTATTGGTTACAACAACCGTAAAAAGACTGCCGAAGCCCAGATCGGCAGCGCCGAGGCCGAGGCTACCCGGCTGGTGAACGAGGCGATCAAGACCGCTGACCAGAAGCGCAAGGAAGCGGTTCTGGAAGCAAAGGATGAGGCTTTCCGTCTGAAAGCCGAGGTCGATGCCCAGAAGGCAGAGGCCGACAAGGAGATCAAGCAGCGCCGTGCGGAGATCAGCCGTCAGGAGAACCGCATCGACCAGAAGGAGACAGCGCTGGACCGCAAGACCGAGGCGCTGGAAAAGAAGGAAGAAGAGCTGAAAAAGCGCGCTGCCGAGGCCGAGGAGCGTCTGGCAGAGATCGATGCTCTGCGCGCCAAGGAGATGGAGCGTCTGGAAACGCTGGCCGGTCTGAGCCAGGAGGACGCCCGCGAGGTGCTGCTGCATAAGGTGGACGAGGAGCTGACCCACGAAAAGGCCGTGCGCGTTGCCGCCTACGAGACAGACCTGAAGGAAAACTGCGATAACATCGCCCGCAACCTTATCGGACAGGCCGTCAGCCGCTGCGCTGCCGACCATTGCAGCGAGACCACCGTCAGTGTGGTGCCGCTGCCCAGCGATGAGATGAAGGGCCGCATCATCGGCCGCGAGGGCCGCAACATCCGCGCACTGGAGACCGCTACCGGCGTAGATCTGATCATCGACGATACCCCGGAGGCCATTACCCTGTCCTCCTTCGACCAGACCCGCCGCGAGGTGGCCCGCATGACGCTGGAGCGCCTGATCGGCGATGGCCGTATCCACCCCGCCCGCATCGAGGAGACGGTGGAAAAGTGCCGCCACGATCTGGAACTGCAGATGAAGCGCGAGGGCGAGCGTGCGGTGATGGAGCTGGGCATCCACGGCCTGCACCCCGACCTGATCAAGCTGATCGGCCGGCTGAAGTACCGCACCAGCTTTGGCCAGAACGCCCTGACCCACAGCATGGAAGTGGCTTGGGTGGCCGGTCTGCTGGCAGGCGAGATGGGCGTGAACGTTACCATGGCACGCCGCGCCGGTCTGCTGCATGATATCGGCAAGGCACTGGATCACGAGATCGAGGGCAGCCACGTCCAGATCGGCGTGGACATCTGCCGCAAGTACAAGGAGAACACCCAGATCATCCACGCCATTGAGGCACACCACGGCGATGTGGAGCCCAAGACCCCGCTGGCCTTCATCATTCAGGCTGCCGACGCCATCAGCGCCGCCCGCCCGGGTGCCCGCCGCGAGAACGTGGAAAGCTACGTCAAGCGTCTGGAAAATCTGGAGGAGATCTCCTCCAGCTTCGAGGGCGTGGAGCAGGCCTTTGCCGTACAGGCAGGCCGCGAGGTGCGCATTCTGGTCAAGCCCGACGTCATCAGCGATGATCAGGTCATCCTGCTGGCACGCTCCATTGCCAAAAAGATCGAGGATACGCTGGATTACCCCGGCCAGATCAAGGTCAACGTCATCCGCGAGAGCCGCGCTGTGGAGTACGCAAAATAAAGCCTTTTCTGCAGGCTGCCGTGTTTTTTGCACGGCAGCCTGTTTTTTTGCGCCAAAATGATTGCATTTCCTGTTAAAAAAAGGTATCATGGATGCAGAAGAAAGCAAAAAGAACTGTGTCCGTGCGGACGCAGACCCGCAACGACCCCGGAACGGAAAGGAGCATCGTTCTATGAAAAACTGGAAGAAATTACTGGCCTGCCTGCTGGTCGGCTTGATGGCGCTGACCGTATTCACCGCCTGCGATGCCAGCGTAGGCGCACCGATGAGCCCCAAGCGCTCGGACGCCGAAAGCGCAAAGGCACTGTGCGAGAGCTTTAAAGGCGTGACCTACGATGAAGAGCTGAGCGAAAAGGCTTACTATATTGCCTACTGGGTCGCCGGTACTTCGGTGTCCTGTTCGACCAATGCTAATAAGACCGAACTTTACCGTGTGGGCAGTGCCAACGACAGCGCGAAAATCAACCTTTTACAGCATAACTACGCCACTGCGTTTGACAGCATGGGCATCGGCAAGGGCATCGGCGGCGGCATGGGCGCAGATGACTTTATCCCGGGCTTTTACATTGATACAGATCTGGATTCCAGAAAAGACTATATCAGCTTTACTCTGCCGAATGACGGTCGTGTGACCGACACCATGACCAAAGCCGCAGAGGGTAAGACCAAACTGGGCGTTGCTTATGTGGTAAAGGACGGTGTAAGTTACGCCGTGGTGCTGTTTGGGTGAATTTCATTACAACAAACAAAGCAGCCGCTGCACGAGAAAGTGCAGCGGCTGCTTTGTTTGTGCTGGGATACGATCAGCCCTTCAGGAAAGCCGGCAGGGGCTTGCCCTCCTTGAGCCACTGGTGATACTCGGCGGTGGCGGCAAATTCCACGTCACCGGCAGAGTTCAGCGCGGTCTCTACCGAGTCCTGTACCACGCCGATGATGAAGCCTACGCCCACCATCTGCATGGCGATGTCGTTGGAGATGCCGAACAGCGAGCAGGCCATGGGGATCAGCAGCAGGGAGCCGCCAGCCACGCCGGAAGCGCCGCAGGCGCCCAAAGCGCTCATGGCGCTCAGCACGATGGCGGCGGGCAGGGACACCTGAATGCCCAGCGTATTGGCCGCTGCCAGCGTCATGATGGTAATGGTGATGGCGGCACCGTCCATGTTGATGGTAGCGCCCAACGGGATGGACACGGAGTACATATCCTTGTCCAGATCCAGCTTTTCACACAGGGACATATTCACAGGGATGTTGGCGGCAGAACTGCGGGTGAAGAAAGCGGTCAGGCCGGATTCCTTCAGGCAGCGGAATACCAGCGGGTACGGGTTGCAGCGCAGGTAAACGAACATGATAAAGGGGGAAACGATCAGCGCCATGAACAGCATGGTGCCCACCAGCAGCGCCAGCAGCTTGCCGTACTGGGTAAAGATGGCCAGACCGTTGCCGGAAACGTTGGTGTACACCAGACCCATGATGCCGAAGGGTGCCAGATTGATGATCCAGCGCACGATCTGGGAAACGGCATCGGCGGTGTTTGCCAGAAAGACCTTGGTGCTCTCTGCGCCGATCTTCTTCATGGCAATGCCGAACATACAGGCCCAGAACAGGATGCCGATGTAGTTGCCGTTCATCAGGGCGCTGACGGGGTTGGCCACAAAGTTGGTCAGCAGGGTGCTCAGCACCTCGCCCAAGCCCTGCGGGATCACGTCGGACTGTGCCGCATCGGCCAGTACCACCGTGACCGGGAACATAAAGCTGGTGATGGCCGCAATGGCCGCTGCCAGAAAGGTGGTGAGCATGTACAGCCAGATCACGGTGCCAAAGCGGCGGTCCAGCTTGGACGAGCCCTGTGCCAGTGCGCTTGCCACAATGACGAACACCAGCACCGGGGCAATGCCCTTCAGCGCACCGACGAACAGGTTGCCCAGCTCGCCAACCCAACCCGCGCCCGGCGCAACAAGCGCCAGCACCGAACCGACTGCCAGGCCGATCAGGATGCGCAGGATCAGGCTGGTCTGGTTGTATTTTGCTACAACCGCTTTCAAGGTTTTCATATCGTAACACTCCTCTTGAACTGTACGCCTATCGCGTACATTTTCCTGTTTCTTGTGCGAGAACAGTTGTCATTATAGCATATACGGCAAAAAAGAGAAAGTGTTTTCAGGCATTTTGACGCCTCAAATCACGTTTTTTGTAACCTTTTGCAAAATTGCCTTGAAAACTGTACTTGTAGAAAATACAGTTTTGCGGTTTTGACGAGGAACAGAACCCTCTCAGGGAAGTACCCCTTCGGTCTGCATCTCCGGCTCCCCTGCCATACCGAATTTACATATAATGCAACTTTTACTTGCCAAACTATTGTCTTTTACTGGAAAGTATTGTATACTTATCACGTTAGAAGCAAGTATTACTTGCCAAAATGTTCGCATATTTGAAAAGAAACACTTGTCAATACAGACGAGAAAGAGAGGACACCCCTATGAACGAGACCGTAACCAAGCGTTTCCTGCTTTACTTCCGCCTGATGCTGCTGGTCTGGATCCTGGTCGCAAACGCCGTCATCCACCTGACCGGCATGGAGTACAGCTGGCTGATCTTCCTGAGCAACATCATGATGTTCACGCTGGAGGGCGATGTGAAGGATCGCCTTGTCACTGTGGAGCTGGGCGGCCTTGTGGGTCTGGTGCTCACTGTGGCGGCGCTGCTGTCCATCAGTGCCCTGACCCCTGTTCTGGGCGATTTCCTCGGCTTTATCCTGCCGCTGGCCGTGGTGCTGTTCATCCTCATCATCCTGCACCCCTACGCACCCAAGGTGCTGAACAACGTGGGCTTTGCCTACCTGACCGTGGCCTGCATTGATATCCCTGCCCTGACCGCCCATCTGCCGCAGTTCTTTATCACCTTCATCGTGGGCTCTGTGCTCTTTAACGGTGTCTGCGTGCTGCTGATGAAGCCCGCTAAGGCGCTGGCTGTGCGCAGCGTAGAGAAACAGAGCGCATAAAAAAGTATATTTCTGCCGCTATCTCTTGATTTTTTTGTTCCGGCGTGCTACAATCAGCGTAGTTTCATCCTGTCCAAAACATTGATGCGGACAAACTGAAGCCCCGCTTTTCATGCCGCAGAGAGGGCTGCCCCGGGTTTCCGGGTGCTGCAAGCAGCCTGCCATGACCCCGGCTTCTACCACCGCAGAGTGCAGAGGCGAACCTCTGCCGGGCGTGCCCGTTACAGCACTGCGAGGGGCGCGTTTCCCCGCCGGGGAGCGCGCAATTCGGGTGGAACCGTGGAACGCAGACATTTGATCGGCGCTTCATCCCGTGAGTTTTACGGGGTGAAGCGCTTTTTATTTTTGTTCAAAACCACATTGTCAAAGGAGAATCTGCTATGAAGATCATCTACAAGGACGGTCATGTGGACGAGTGCCCGCAGGATCAGGAGCTGCACGTTATCCGTCACACCGCTGCTCACGTTATGGCACAGGCCATCAAGCGCCTGTATCCGCAGGCTGATTTTGCCTTCGGCCCTGCCACCGAGAACGGCTTCTACTACGATGTCGATCTGGGCGACCAGAAACTGAGCGACGAGGATCTGGCCAACATCGAAAAAGAGATGCGCAAGATCGTCAAGGAGAACCTGCCCATCAAGCCCTTCATCCTGCCCCGTGCCGAGGCTGAAAAGCTGATGGAGGAGCGTCAGGAGCACTACAAGGTCGAGCACATGGCTGATCTGGCCGATGAGACCGAGTTCAGCTTCTTCCAGCAGGGCGAGTACGTGGATATGTGCATCGGACCCCACCTGACCTACACCAAGGCACTGAAGGCTTTCAAGATCACCCAACAGTCCGGCGCATACTGGAAGAACGACAAGGAAAACAAGATGCTGACCCGTATCAACGGCGTGGCCTTCCGCAATCAGGAGGAGCTGGACGCATGGGAGAAGGAGCAGCAGGAGGCCCGTGAGCGCGATCACCGCAAGATCGGCAAGGAGATGGGCCTGTTCATGACCGATGATCTGGTGGGCCGCGGCCTGCCCATGTTCCTGCCCGCAGGCTACACCGTCTGGCAGGAGCTGGAGAACTATATCAAGGAGAAGGAGCGTGCACGCGGCTATCTGCACGTTATGACTCCCTGCATCGGCACTGTGAACCTGTATAAGACCTCTGGTCACTGGGATCACTACCGTGAGAACATGTTCCCCGCCATGGAGATGGAGGGCGAAAGCTATGTTCTGCGCCCGATGAACTGCCCCCACCACATGATGATCTACGCAAATCGTCCCCACTCCTACCGTGATCTGCCCATGCGCATCGGTGAGATCGCCCACGACTTCCGTTACGAGTCCTCCGGCACCCTGAAGGGCATCGAGCGCGGCCGTCACTTCTGCCAGAACGATGCTCACCTGTTCTGCACCCCGGAGCAGATCAAGAGCGAGGTCGCAGACGTGTGCAACCTGATCTTTGAGGTGTACAAGGACTTCAACATTACCGATTATCGCTGCGTGCTGAGCCTGCGTGATCCCGCCGATAAGAAGAAGTACCACGACGATGATGCCATGTGGAACCATGCAGAGCAGGCCCTGCGCGAAGTGCTGACCGAGCTGGGCATCCACTTCACCGAGGAGATCGGCGAGGCTGCCTTCTACGGCCCGAAGCTGGACGTGAACGTGAAGCCCGCCGTGGGTGCCGAGTATACCCTGTCCACCTGCCAGCTGGACTTCTGCCTGCCCGCAAAGTTCCACCTGACCTATGTGGACAAGGACGGCTCCGAAAAGACCCCCGTGGTGCTGCACCGCGCAATTCTGGGCTCTCTGGACCGCTTCATGGCCTACCTGATCGAGGAGACCAAGGGCAAGTTCCCCACCTGGCTGGCTCCCACGCAGGTCAAGGTGCTGCCCGTGTCCGAAAAGACGCTGGAGTACGCACAGGATGTGACCGAGAAGCTGTCTGACGCCGGTATCCGCGTTGTGCTGGATGACGACAACCAGAAGATCGGCTACAAGATCCGTGCCGCACAGCAGGTGGACCGCGTGCCCTATATGCTGGTGCTGGGCGCCAAGGAAGCCGAGGCCGGCAACATCTCCGTGCGCGACCGCAAGGGCGAGACCACCGAGATGAGCCTTGAGGACTTCATCGCCAAGGTCACCACCGAGATCCGTACCCGCAGCCTGTAAGGTGTAATATAAGAACGAGGGCGCTGCACAGCATTTTGTGCAGCGCCCTCGTTTTTTGATTACAGAGAAAAGAGATTTACTTCCCAAACAGATCACTATGGGTGCCGGTGCGGGTCAAGGTCAGCACCAGAACATCGTTCTGTACCCGATAGACCAGCAGCCAGTCCGGCTGGATGTGGCACTCCCGGTGTCCGACCCAATCGCCCGTAAGGGCGTGGTCGCGGTTCTTCTCCGGCAGCGGCTCTCCCATTGCAAGGCAGGCAATCACATCCTGCAGCAATTCAATTTTTAGTCCCCGTTTTCTGGCCAGCTTATAATCCTTGCGGAACTGGGTGGTGGGGATAATGGTCAGCTTTGTTTCTCTCATTTTTCCAGATCCGCAAACAGCTCATCCAGATCCCGATACTTCTTTGCTTTCGGGTCTGCCGCAATATGCTCTGCTTCCAGCATGGCGGCCACGGTCTCCTTGTTCGGGCGCTCGGTGCGGATCTCGAAGGGAATACCGCCCTCCCGCAAGGACTGCCGCACAAAGATGTTGAACGCGGTGGAAAGGTTCATGCCCAGTTCTGCAAACAGGGCATCGGCCTGCGCCTTCAGGTCGGAATCTATCCGAATACTGACATTGGTAGTTGCCATACAGATCAGCTCCTTTCGCCTTTATTATATGTGCATTGCACGAAGATTGCAATACAATGCACATAAAATTTACAAATTTGCGGCACAGCAAAAGCCCCGCTCCCTTGTGCGCAGGAGCGGGGCTTTCGACTTACGGTTGACTCGAACAAAAAAAGGAAAAAGGAAAAAGGAGAACGATCTATCTGTCACGCCGGGCGGCGGGGACTGTGTCGGAGCAGCCGGGCTGCCGCCGCAGCGGGAACAGCAGAGAAACTTGTGGAGCATTACTCCACGTCCTGCAGAGCGGCGTAGTCTTCCTCGCCGGTGCGGATCTTGACCACGCGGGTCACGTTGTAGACAAAGATCTTGCCATCGCCGATGTGGCCGGTGTACAGGGCCTTCTTGGCGGCCTCCACCACAGCGTCCACGCTGATGCGGGAGACGATGACTTCCACCTTGATTTTGGGCAGCAGGGTGGTATCCACCGGCACGCCGCGGTACTTTTCCGGCGTGCCCTTCTGGATGCCGCAGCCCATGACCTGCGTTACGGTCATGCCGGTGACGCCCAGATCATTCAGAGCGGTCTTAAGCTGATCGAACTTTGCCAGCTTTGCAATGATGGACACCTTGTGCATACCGGTGTCGTAGACACCATCGTGGATCACAGGCTCGCGCACCACCGGCACGGCAGCATCCATCTGCTTTGCCGAAGCCTTGGTGATGTCGTCCTCGCCCAGATCAGTGTTCTCGTTGGGGGTCATGGCAGCGGAGTTTGCATCCGAGATGGCAAAGCCTGCATAAGCGGAAGCCAGACCGTGCTCGTGGATATCCAGACCGTCGATCTCCACCTCGGCAGGCACACGCAGGCCAAGGGTCTTATCAATGATCTTGAAGATGATGAACATTACGATCACAACGTAGGCATCCACGCAGACCAGACCCAGCAGCTGGGTGCCCAGCTGTGCCAGACCGCCGCCGTAGAACAGACCGGCATGGGCGGTGTTGGAGCCGGTGGAGAACAGACCCACCGCAATGGTGCCCCAGACGCCGTTTGCAAAGTGGACGGAAACAGCACCTACGGGGTCGTCCACCTTGGCGATCTTATCGAAGAATTCCACGCTCAGCACCACAAGGATACCGGCCACAAAGCCGATGAAGAAAGCGCCAAAGGGGGAGACAGTATCGCAGCCTGCGGTAATGGCCACAAGGCCTGCCAGAGAGCCGTTCAGGGTCATGGAGACATCCGGCTTGCCGTAGCGCAGCCAAGTGAAGATCATGGTCACGCAGGTAGCAACGGCTGCGGCGAGGTTGGTGTTGAAGCAGACCAGACCGGTCAGGGTCATAGTGGCATCGGTGGACAGGCTCAGGGAAGAGCCGCCGTTGAAGCCGAACCAGCAGAACCACAGGATGAACACGCCCAGAGCACCGGCGGTCAGGTTGTGACCGGGGATGGCGTGGGGGTTGCCGTCCTTATCGTACTTGCCAATGCGGGGGCCAAGCATCCATGCACCCAGCAGAGCGATGACGCCGCCCACATTATGCACGGCTGCGGAACCTGCAAAATCGTGGAAGCCCATGCTCTGCAGCCAGCCGCCGCCCCACATCCAGTGGCCGCAGATGGGATACACCACCAGCGAGATGGCGGCGGAGTACACGCAGTAGGCCTTGAAGTTGGTGCGTTCGGCCATGGAGCCGGAGACGATGGTGGCTGCCGTAGCGCAGAACACGGTCTGGAACACGATGTACACCCACAGGGGGATGTCCAGACCCAAGTGGCTGTAATCGCCCTGAATGAAGGGATCGAAACCGCCGATCAGTGCGCCGGTGCCGCCGAACATCAGGCCGAAGCCGATGAGCCAGTAGCAGGGCGTGCCGATGCAGAAATCCATCATGTTTTTCATCAGGATGTTGCCGGTATTCTTTGCCCGGGTGAAGCCGGCTTCGCATAGGGCGAATCCGGCCTGCATGAAGTACACTAGAAACGCTCCTACGAGCGTCCAGCAGGTGTTGACGGAGCTAAACATACTTTCCTACCTCCTGCGGTCATTTTTTTGCACAGGGAGCCCTCTATTCTCTCCGTGCGGCAGTATCCCCGAAAACACAAAAGGCGCTGGCGGAATTGCTTCCGTCAGCGCCTTTGCTTTCGATGGCACGAGTATAGTCTCTTTGTGCAAACCTGTCAAGTATTCATCTCAAGGTTTTACGTTTTTCACAACACGGTGAAACTCTGCCGTGCTAAAGTTTGGCAAATGTTTTGCCTGTCAGCCGTTTTTGTCGTCCTTCGGGGAGCCGGACTTGTCCTTTTCCTTGGCGTTTGCCGGGCGGTGGCCGCCCTCCATCTCCCAGTGCAGCAGCATACTCATCAAAGCGCGCAGCGCAAAGGTGGCCGCCAGCGGCACCACGGACTCCAGATTCTGCAGCAAAAAGGTCTTGGCAATCTCTGCCGACATCAGAAATTCCAGCGCGGTGGTCAGGCCGCTGCTCATTTCATGGTGGAAGTCCCGGTGGTCGTTGAAGAAGGTGGCGCGGACATAGTAGAAGGTGGCCTTGGCCAGACTGGTGATGATGATGAACAGACCCACCACCTCGGCAAGACCGGCGATCATGGGCACTGCAGTTTCCAGAAAGGCATCCAGAAGGTGGGTGAGGTTCAGGTTGAACAGGGTCAGTCCTTGCATGATCTCCTCCGCAGCTTACAGCAGGGTCTTGACGTAAGCGGCCAGCTCCTCGTCCTTGCAGGAGGCAAAGAACAGCTCAGAGAACTTTGCACCCGCCACAGCGCCCTTCAGCAGATCCTGATCGATGCTCTTCAGGCACTCGATGAGAGGCTTGAAAGTGGCAGCGCGCACGCCGTCCAGAATCTTCTTGTTGCGCTGCTCGGGCACAACGCGCTCCTTGGGGTAGCCCTGACCGTGGCCGAAGCCGAACAGCTTCTCGAAGCAGTACTCGAGGTTCAGCTCGCCGCCCCAGCCGAAGCCCTTGGCAAAAGGCATGGCAACGGCGTTGCCGTCGTTGACGTGGGCAAAGGTGTAGGCATCCACGGGATCCTCAACGTGGCCGCAGATGACGCCGGGGAAGCTGTTCAGTGCCAGCATGGCGCCCTCGCCGGTGCCGCAGCCGGTAACAACGTAGTCCGCAGCGCCGCTGTTCAGCAGGATAGCAGCCAGAATGCCGCACTGCACATAGGTCAGCTGTGCAGCATCGTCGGCGGCGTACATGCCGTAGTTGACCACCTCGTGGCCCATGGGCTCCACCACCTTCTTCAGGGCGGCTTCAATGATGCCGTTCTTGGCGGCCTGACTGTTCTCGTTGATAAGTGCGATCTTCATAACAATGGTTCTCCTTCTTATTTTTCCCTGCGGTGCGCAGGGATTATACAAAGTCCTCCCGCATGGGGGTAAAGAAATCCAGCATCACGCCGCCCTCCAGACAGACACAGCCGTGCATGACGCCGTTCTGCTTGAGCAGGGTGTCGCCGGGGCCTACCTCCCGGGTCTCGTCCCCGATGGTAAAGCGGTACCGCCCGGAGACGATATAGGTGATCTGGGTGTGGGGGTGGCAGTGCATGGCACCCACGCCGCCGGTCTCAAAGGTGTTTTCCACACACATGGCGTCCTTGCTATACGCCAGCACGCGGCGCTGCACCCCGGGGCCGCAGGGTTCCGGGGCAATCTCGGCATGGGGCACCCAAGGGATATCCTGATGTGCTTTTTCCATTATAGCATAACATCCTTTCCCGTACAAATGCAAAAGGGACTGCCACACAACGCTGTGCGGCAGTCCCCGGGGTCAGAACTGCGGAGTGCCCTCAGCGTTTACTGGGGCTGCTTGCCGATGTAGGCCAGAATGCCGCCGTCGACGTAGAGGATGTGTCCGTTGACGAAATCCGAAGCGTCCGATGCGAGGAACACGGCGGGTCCCATCAGGTCTTCGGGCGTGCCCCAGCGTGCCGCGGGGGTCTTGGCCACGATGAACGAATCGAACGGGTGGCGCGATCCGTCGGCCTGACGCTCGCGCAGCGGTGCGGTCTGGGGCGTCGCGATGTAACCCGGGCCGATGCCGTTGCACTGGATGTTGTATTCGCCGTACTCCGAGGCGATGTTGCGGGTCAGCATCTTCAGTCCGCCTTTGGCTGCGGCGTAGGCCGAGACGGTCTCGCGGCCCAGCTCCGACATCATCGAGCAGATGTTGATGATCTTGCCCTTGCCCTTCTTGATCATCGAGGGGATGACGGCCTTCGAGACGATGAACGGGCCGTTGAGGTCGATGTCGATCACCTGGCGGAACTCCGCGGCGGTCATCTCGACCATCGGGATGCGCTTGATGATGCCGGCGTTGTTGACGAGGATGTCCACGATGCCGACCTCTTTTTCGATCCTGTCTCTTATACACATCTCCGAGCCCACGAGACTAAGGCG
>ENA-OZEV01000215-OZEV01000215.1-human-gut-metagenome-genome-assembly--contig:-NODE-215-length-24281-cov-12.309420_pt1 | contig 24281 bp, 24 predicted proteins | sample MGYA00244613_ERZ653624 | MGnify/ENA primary metagenome ERZ653624 (study PRJEB26926, sample SAMN06164936) | human gut metagenome | biome: ENVO:00009003; feature: ENVO:2100002; material: ENVO:00002003...
CACAAGGAGTATCGTCGGCAGCGTCAGATGTGTATAAGAGACAGGTGCAGGAACTGAGCAAACGTGCCGCAGATATCCACTCCGGCATCGTGGATGCATCCGTGGACAATATGCTCTGCGTCACCAACGATGGGCGCAAGATTGGCTTGGACGTTCGCTTGATGAACCCCATGCTGCCCGATGATCCCAACAGCAAATTGAACGTATGCGTTCAGAATGTGCTGAAGATCTGGGAGGAAGGCAAAGACCAGAAGCTGACCCAGCTTTTGTTCTGCGACCTCTCAACGCCGAAAAACGACGGCAACTTTAACGTGTACGAGGATATTCGCAAAAAGCTGGTTGCCGCCGGTGTGCCGGAAAACGAGATCGAGTTCATCCACAACGCCGACACCGAAGCAAAAAAGGCGGCATTGTTCTCCAAAGTGCGCTCCGGCGATGTGCGAGTTTTGCTCGGAAGTACGGCGAAAATGGGGGCAGGCACCAATGTGCAGTCCCGGCTTGTGGCGGTGCATCACTTGGATGTTGGCTGGAAGCCCAGTGATATGACTCAGCGCAACGGCCGTATCATCCGGCAGGGAAACCGCAACAAAGAGGTGAAGGTGTTCAACTACGTCACGGAAGGAACTTTTGACGCGTACCTTTGGCAGACACTGGAAAATAAACAGCGATTTATCTCGCAGATTATGACCAGCAAATCCCCGGTGCGTTCCTGCGATGATGTGGATGAGCAGGCGCTCTCTTACGCCGAAGTCAAGGCGCTGTGTGCCGGAAACCCGCTGATTAAGGAAAAGATGGACCTTGATGTGCAGGTGGCTAAACTGAAAGTTCTGAAAGCTGACCATCAGAGCCAGAAATATCGTCTGGAAGACAAATTGCTGACGCAGTTCCCGGCAGATATTCAGCAGCGGAGAGCGCATATTTCCGCACTGAAAACCGATGCGGAAACGGCTGCGGCCCATCCGCAGGACAAGGAAAACTTCTGCGGGATGACCATCAAGGGCATGATCATCACGGTGCGGTACTTCAAAGAGGATACCGCCCACCCGGAGGTTCCGGCGGTGGGCAACTACATCACACTGACCGGAAAAGCGGACCGCATCGACCCGGTGTTCCGCACCTTGCAGGTGGGCGACACCGTGGTGCCCTTTGAAGATCTGGTGGAGGTCAGCGGGGAGGGTATCATGGAGATCGACCAATATCTCGGCATCTCAGAGGAATAAAAAACGCTGGGAGAAATCTCCCAGCGCAAGCAGCCCTAATCACGGTACCGACGTGTGCCAAGCCAAAGCGGACCCAGCACCCACAACCAAGGTAGTGAAACCGTTCTCGTCACTTTTAATACCGTAAGCACCAGCGTTAAAGCAAATAAGAGGGTCATTGTAATTATTTCGGAACGGTCAGGTTTCTTCTCCATACGCAGATCACCTCGAAAATCCGGTCACATCTGAGAAATAGTATAAAAGTCAGTATGCTTCATCCGGTTCGGTAGGTGCTGCGGTAATATCGCGGTAGAAAGTGGCCCATGCAGCTTCCTCATAGGGGCGTACAAAAAAGAAGCCAATGCTCAATGGAATTGTCAGCAGAAGAAAAAGAGAAATCGCCATAGCCTCTGAACCGGTGAAATATTTGAGAACCAGAAAACCCCCGGCATACAGTGGCAACGAGCAGAGCAGCTCCCAGCCAATGAAGCTAAAATCCAGACAGAACAGCCGCCATTTGTTGCCATTCATGATCCGCCGGGATTCTGTGATCGCTTCATTTGCGGTCAGCGAAGGATGTTCGGACATGATGTAAGGTGTCATCGCATAGCTGTATGTTTTCACGATTCCCGGAATCACCAACAGCAGCGACCAGAGGGCGATGTACAGACCCTGCAGGAATTTCATGCAGAAGCCATCCCACAGACGGTCTTTCTGAGAGAACAAGTCCGAGATGGCAGCATCATTTCCATCTACAAGGTTCAGATTAAAATGAGCATATCCCAGTTGAACTGCACCGCCCACGATCAGTTGGAGGATTGCCCACAGACCAATGCCGACAAGCAAAACAGCAAGCAACCGACCGCCGTTTGGCTGGGCGAACAGGTTAAAATGAATGTCCTTTGCCTGATTGGAATTGGAAACGACACTGTTGGAACTGCTCACAATGGTAGCACCGAGCGCACTGGCGGCAATACCTGTCAGAACAGCAGTTTTCCATTTTCCGCGCAGAGCATCGAGAGCGAGCATACGATAGTCGGCAGATACTTTCATAAAAGCAACCTCCTGTTTGAAAACGGCAGTTTCCTGCGCACACGCTTCTCTGGAATTGCCCGGCACACAAATGTGCACCATGGCAGGCGTGGAAAAAAGATTCCCGCTTACACCTGTTAAGCAGTTCTGTACGTTTTAGTATGGGACAGATTTAATAACGCGGAAAATTGTCAAAGCCCACAGGCTGGTATGTGTGTCCAACCTGTGGGTTTTGCTATACTTGTCAACTGATACCAATTACTATCAGCTGTTTTTCTGAGTTTCGTTCATGATTCTTCTGGCTCGTCCGCGCGTGGTGTCCTCAAAGGTCTCATCTTCGCTGAATCGCAACCAATAGGGGTCTTCCATCAGGCAGGCGTTGGTGCGCTTGACGATTTCCCAAGCGTTGTAGTCGGGCAGCCCCATCAATTTCAAAATCTCTTTGCAGTCCATCCGATTTTTCGGGAAGATACGCTTCTTTGCCCAAACAACTACATCGACCAATGGAACTTTGCGTTTGTCACCGATGAAAAGGTTCAGGGGCAGATTATACTGCGGCACATCCTCATTTGCGCAAAGAGACTGCCCATCTTCGCTTAGGTGTGCAATTTCTTTTTCATCCATCATCAATTTCAAATAGGCCATTTTATCACCCCATACCATGTTTGGATGGGTAGACAAGATGAATCGTGGTTTCGTTCTGCATACACGACTTCCCTCACCACTACCTCTTCCGCCTGCGCTTTCAGCCCATTCATGTGCGCCACCCAGAGAAGCTGTGCGCGCTCTTTGTCCGGCGCGGGGTACTTGTCAATCGCAAGGGAAGTTGGTTGCACATAGATTGACACCATATTTGCGATATACAATTCGCAGTTGTTGCCAACGAATCAAAATGCGATAGGCCGTGAGACCAGTGCCAGGGTTCGACTCCCTGATGCTCCGTCAAAAACGCCGCAGGACGATGAGTTCTGCGGCGTTTTTCATTGCATATTTTACTTTCCCGCCAGCAATACCGCCAGCACAGCCTTCTGGACATGCAGTCGATTTTCTGCCTCGGTGAAGATCTCGTCGGCGTGGGCCTCGAAGACGGCAGTAGAGATCTCCTCGCCGCGGTGAGCGGGCAGGCAGTGGAGCACCATGCAGTCCGGCTTTGCGGCTTTCAGGAGACCGCTGGTGAGCTGGAAGCCTGCAAAGTCCCGCAGACGGCTCTCGCTCTCGGAGGTGCCGGGGGCAGCGGTATTCCAGACAGCCGTCACCACGACATCGGCGTCCTTGACGCCTTCGGCGGGGTCTTCCAGCAGGCGGAACGCACTGCCGTACTTATGGGCGAACATCAGCACATCTGCCGCCGGGCGGTAACCGTGGGGGCAGACGCAGTCTACCTTCATGCCGGAGAGCAGGCCGCCCACGATGAGGCTGTTGGCCATATTGCTGCCGTCGCCGACGAAGCAGAGCTTCTGGCCCGCCAGCGCACCCCGGCGCTCCCGGATGGTCATGAGGTCGGCCAGCACCTGACAGGGGTGAGCATAGTCCGTCAGGCCATTGATGACGGGGACGCCCGCAAACTCAGCGAACTCTTCCAAATCGCTCTGGCGGTAGGTGCGCCAGACAACGCAGTCATAATAGCGGCCCAGCACCCGGGCGGTATCCTTGAGCGGCTCGCCGCGGCCGGACTGCAGCTCGGTGGCGGCATTCATGTAGTTGCCGAGGCCGCCCAGCTGGTAGACGCCCACCTCGAAGCTGGTGCGGGTACGGGTGGAGTTTTTCGAGAACATCAGCGCGACGCTCTTGCCCTTGAGCAGAGGTTCGGTGCCTCCGGCCTTCTGCTGAGCTTTCAGCTCATCGGCCACATCAAGGATGTGGGCCACCTCGTCAGGGGTGAGGTCGCTCATTTTCAGCAGATGCTTCATGCCTGCTCCCCCGTTTTGCTGGGGTCCATCTCCGCGAGGACGCTGCCCAGAATATCCAGCGCCATCTCCACATCGTGGGCGGTCAGAGTCAGCGGCGGCAGCAGGCGGAGGCGGGTCTTTGCGGTAAGCACCAGCAGGCCCTTTTCGCGGCAGGCGGCCAGCACGTCAGCGGCCTTGATGCCCTCGAGGAACTCGATGCCGACCATCAGGCCGATGCCCGAGAGGCTCCTGACGCGGGGCAGCTTTTCCAGACCGGTGCGCAGCTGGACGGCCCGCTCGTTGACGTTGGCGAGGAAGCTGGCGTCCATCCGGTCCACGACGACATTCGCACCGGCGCAGACCACCGGGTTTCCGCCGAACGTGGAGCCGTGGCTGCTGGGTCCCATACCGGCAGCGACTTTCTCATTCATCAGGACAGCGCCAATCGGCAGACCACCGCCCAGACCCTTGGCCAGCGTGACGACGTCGGGCTGGAGGTTGTAGTGCTCACAGCACAGGAAGGTGCCGGTGCGGCCCACGCCGGTCTGCACCTCGTCCACGATGAGGACGAGGTCTTTTTCGTCGCAGAGGGCGCGGACAGCCTGCACATACTCGGGTTCCAGCGCCACAACACCGCCCTCGCCCTGTACCAGTTCCAGCATGACAGCGCAGGTGTGGCGGTCCACCATCTCGGTCAGGGCGTCGATGTCGCCGGCCTTGACGTACTGGAAGCCCTCGTTGAAGGGGCCGAAGTAGTTGTGGAACACGCCCTGTCCGGTGGCGGTCAGGGTAGCAATGGTACGGCCATGGAAGCTGTTGACCAGCGTGATGACATTGTAGCGGTCAGCACCGTATTTGTCGAAGCTGTACTTGCGGGCGGCCTTGATGGCACCCTCATTGGCCTCTGCGCCCGAGTTGCCGAAGAACACCTTGCTCATACCGGTGCGCTTGCAGAGCTTTTTGGCCAGCTTGCCGCAGGGGGCGGTATAGTAGAGGTTAGAGGTGTGCTGCAGCTTGTGTGCCTGCTCGGAGACGGCCTCGGCCCAGGTCATATCGCAGTAGCCCAGGCTGTTGACGCCGATGCCGCTGGTGAAGTCGAGGTACTTCTGCCCCTCGGGGCCTTCGGCATAAAGGCCGTGGCCCTTCTCGATGGCGATGGGGTTGCGTGCGTAGGTATGCAGGACATACTCGTTGTCCCGCTTGATGACTTTTTCGGAATCCATAATATCTACCTCCTGACGGTGGAGCCACATACTTTCCCTCTTTGCCAAAGGCTCCCCTACAAGGGGAGCTGGCGCGAAGAGCCTGAGAGGTTGTACGAAGGAGAGCCTAGCCGTGAATCGCAGCGAGGCTAAACCTCTCCGTCACGGCTGGCGGCGGTCATCGCTGTTGCCTATCGAGGGGAGGCCTTGGCATATCGGAAAGTTTTCTTATCAACTATTATAGGGTACTCCGGCGCATCGCGCAACCCTTATTCGTGATGGCTGCGGCGATAGAAGCGGGTACCGGAGCCACGGTCGGAGAACAGCTCCAGCAGGATGGAGTGCGGCACGCGGCCATCAATGATGACAGCCTCGTGGACGCCCTGATAGATCGCATCGGCCATGCCGCCGATCTTGGGGATCATGCCGCCCGCGATGATGCCGGCGGACTTGTAGCCCTCGATCTCGGAGACCTCCACCTCGGGGATGAGGGTGGATTCATCTTCCTTATCCCGCAGCAGGCCCGCAATATCAGTCATGGAGACGAGTTTTTCGGCCTTGAGCGCGATCGCGATCTGTGCGGCGGCGGTGTCAGCGTTGACGTTATAAGCCTGGCCCAGGTCGTCCATGCCCACCGTTGCAATAACGGGGATATAGCCGCTGTCCAGCAGGCTGGAGATCAGCGTCGGGTCAACGTGGACGATCTCTCCCACATGGCCCAGCTGAGGGTCAAGCTCGGTGCAGCGGAGCATCTGGCCGTCCATGCCGCAGAGGCCGACGCCGCGGCCCCGCAGCTTTGCCACGAGGTCTTTGTTCACCTTACCGGCCAGCACCTGCTGGACGATCTCCATGGTGGCGTCGTCGGTGACGCGCAGGCCGCCCGCAAAGTGGCTCTCGACGCCCACTTTTTTGAGCATCTCATTGATGGCAGGGCCGCCGCCGTGTACCAGAACCACCCGCACGCCAAGCAGGGTCAGGGTGACAAGGTCGTTCATGACCGCGTTTTTCAGCGTCTCGTTGATCATGGCGTTGCCGCCGTATTTGATGACCATAGTCTTGCCGTGGTACTTCTGGATATAAGGGGTCGCCTCCGAGAAAAGGAGGGCCATTTCTTCGTTTTTCATTGCTGTTCTCCTTCTCAGGTGCGGTAGTCGCCGTTGATTTTCACATAGTCATAGGTCAAATCGCAGCCCCATGCCTTGGCGCTGGCGTCACCGGTCCCCATATCCACCTTGACCAGAATATCGTGCTCGGCCAGGACCTTTGCGGCCTCATCCTCGCTGTAGGGGTGGTAGGCGGCGTTCTCGCAGACGTAGACCTCACCGGCCTTGCTGGACAGCCAGACGCAGACCTTATCGATTGAGAAGTCACCGGGAGTGTAGCCGATGGCGCAGAGGATGCGGCCCCAGTTGGCGTCGCGGCCAAAGACAGCGGCTTTGAAGAGGTTGGAGCAGACCACACTGCGGCTGACGGCGCGGGCCGTCTTGAGGTCGGGGGCGTGGGTGACTTCGCAGGTGATGAGGTGGGTCGCGCCCTCGCCGTCACCGGCGTGCTCAGCACACATATGCTCGGCGATGGCGGTCAGTGCGGCCACAAAGGCGTCGTAGTCGGCGTTCTCCTCGGTGATCTCCGGGTTGCCCGCAAGGCCGGAGGCCATGATGATCAGGGTATCGTTGGTGGAAGTGTCCAAATCGACGCTCATCTGGTTGTAGGTCCCGGGGACGACGGTCTTGAGGGCCTTTTCCAGCAGGGCGGGGGAGACGGCGGCGTCGGTGGTGTAGAATGCCAGCATGGTGGCCATGTTGGGGGCGATCATGCCGCTGCCCTTGCCGATAGCGCCCACCGTGCAGGTCTTGCCGCCCAGCTCAAACTGGATGGCATATTCCTTCTTGTGAGTATCGGTGGTCATGATGGCCGTCGCCGCGTCGGTGCTGCCCTGTGCGTCAGCCGCCAGCTTGGCGGCGGCAGCAGGGATGCCACGGGCAAACGGGTCGATGACCATCGGCTGGCCGATAACGCCGGTAGAAGAGGGCAGGACATCCTTTGCGTCGATGTTCAGCGCCTTGCCCACCAGCTCACAGCATTCCTCCGCCAGTGCCACGCCGTTGGCGGCGCAGGTGTTGGCGTTGCCGCTGTTGACCACGATGGCCTGTGCATAGCCGTCCGTCAAGTGGGCACGGTCTACCTTGATGGGTGCGCCGCAGACCTTGTTGGTGGTGTAAACACCGGCGGCGGCGCAGCGGACGTCGGCCTTGATGAGCGCCAGATCGTACTTTTCACTGTGATTTGCCCGGATGCCGCAATGGACACCGGCTGCTGCAAAACCCTTGGGCGCGCAGATGCCGCCCGCAACTTCTTTATACTGCATCTGAAAATCCCCCTAATTTCAAACCTCTCAGTCTCGCTCCCCTCGATAGGGGCAGTGGCAGCGCGCCAGCGCTGACGGAGAGGTTACTCTAATCCTTCCGTTTCGTTCATTCCCAGCATCAGATTCATGCACTGGATGGCTGCACCGGAAGAGCCTTTGCCCAGATTGTCGAACAGGGACACCAGCATCATCTGGTCGCCCGCTGCGTTGACGGTCATGTACAGCTCCATCCTGTCGCTGCCGGACAGGGCGTTGGAGTACAGACCATTCTCGGGAAGCGGCTCGTTGAGGGCGTGGACGGAAACGGTCGCGCCCTCCTTGTAATAGTCTGCAATGCCTGCGGCCACCGCCTCGGCGCTGGTGCCAGCCAGCTTGAGGTCCAGCGGAACGAGGACCTGCATTCCGCTGTAATAATCGCACACCACCGGCACAAAGGCAGGGGTGTGGGCGAGGCCGCTGATCTTCTGCATCTCAGGCAGATGCTTATGAGCGAGGCCCAGGCCGTAGCTCTTGGGCGCATCCAGCTTGCTGTGAGCCGGACGGTCGGTGCTCTCGTACTCGGCGATCATCTTCTTGCCGCCGCCGGAGTAGCCCGAAATGCCGGTGCAGCTGAACGGATAGTCTGCCGGAGCCAGCCCCAGCTCCACCAGAGGCCGCGCGATGCTGATAAAGCCGCTGGCATAGCAGCCGGGGACCGCCACACGATACGAATTTTTGATCTTCTCTTTCTGGCCCTTCAGCTCCGGGAAGCCGTAGTCCCAGGCCGCGTCGGTGCGGAAGGCCGTGGAGGTATCCAGCACCTTGACGTCCGGGCGGAGCAGAGGCATGACCTCTTTGGAGGCCGCATCGGGCAGGCAGAGGAAGGCAAGGTCGGCGGAATTGATGACCTTTGCTCGCTCGTTCACATCCTTGCGGCCCTCAGCCGAGATGCTCAGCAGCTCGATGTCAGGCCGGGCGGCCAGACGGTCGGCAATGCGCAGACCGGTGGTGCCGGAAGAACCGTCAATAAAGACTTTTACGCTCATGCGTTTGCCGCCTCCCATGCGCCGAGCTGGGCGCTTGCCAGCTCGATCTGCTTTTTGACGCTGGCCTCGCTGGGACCGCCGTAGCTGGTGCGGCCCTCGCAGCACTTGATGAGGTCGATGGCGTCGTAGATGTCGTTTTCGAACAGAGCGCTGTAGCCCTTGAACTCATCGAGGGTCAGCTCTTCGAGGGTCTTATCCTTACTGATGCAGTCGGAGACCATGCAGCCTGTGAGCTTGTAGGCGTCGCGGAAAGGCATTCCCTTCTTGGTCAGATAGTCGGCGCAGTCGGTAGCGTTGATGAAGCCCTTGGCAGCGGCCCGGCGCATATTGGCGGGCAGGGTCTTCATGGTGTCCAGCATCGGGGTCACAGTCTTGAGGCACAGCTCCAGCGTATCGACAGCGTCGAAGATGGCCTCTTTGTCCTCCTGCATATCCTTGTTGTAAGCGAGAGGGATGCCCTTCATCATGACCAGCAAGGTGTTCAGATCGCCGTAGACACGGCCCGTCTTGCCGCGGATGAGCTCGGTGACGTCGGGGTTCTTCTTCTGGGGCATGATGGACGAGCCGGTGGTGAAGGCGTCATCCAGCTCGATGAACTTGAACTCCCAGCTGCACCAGAGGATGATCTCTTCGGACAGGCGGGACAGATGCATCATGCAGATGGAGATGGCGTTTGCCAGCTCGATGCAGAAGTCACGGTCAGATACGCCGTCAAGGCTGTTGGGGCAGGGCGCCGCAAAGCCCAGCTTCTCGGCGGTGAACTGACGGTCCAGCGGGTAGGTTGTACCGGCCAGAGCGCCGGAGCCCAGCGGACACTGGGCGTCCATCCGGGCGGTGGCGTCCTCGAAGCGCTGCAGATCGCGCAGCAGCATCCATGCATAGGCCATCAGGGCGTGGCCGAAGGTGATGGGCTGGGCGCGCTGCAGGTGGGTGTAACCGGGCATGACGGCGGTGGTGTTCTCGGCGGCCTTCCTGCAGATGACCTTGACCAGCTCCACGATGTAAGCCTGCAGGGTGTGGCTGTAGTCCCGCAGAGTCAGGCGGATGTCCAGCGCCACCTGGTCGTTCCGGCTGCGGCCGGTGTGCAGGCGTTTGCCGGCGTCACCGATGCGGGCGGTGAGGGTCTGCTCCACGAAGGTATGGACGTCCTCGGCGTTGGGGTCGATGGTGAGGGCGCCGGAGGCCAGGTCATCCGCGATGGAGGCCAGACCGCTCAGAATATCTTCGCAGTCCTTCTCGGAGATGATGCCCTGCTTTGCCAGCATGGCGGCGTGGACGCCGCTGCCGCGCATATCCTGCGCGATCATCCGCTGGTCGAAGCGGATGGAGGAGTTGAAGTCGTTGACGCGGCTGTCCACTGCCTTGGAAAACCGACCCTTCCAGAGTTGTTCTGCCATAATATAAACTCCTTATAAAAACGGCAAAGCCGCCGCAGGGGAAAACGCTCCTGCGGCGGTGCCGCCGGCAACGATGCCGGTGTGAGAACCCGCGTGTGAAAGTGTGAAAACACACGCAGTCGAAAATGTTGCGATTACTTGACCTCCGGCCAGTTCTTGGACAGCTTTGCGCGCTCCTTGATGGACAGGCCGAACAGGTTGATGAAGCCGGTGGCATCGGACTGGTCGTAATCCTTATCGACGCCGAAGGAAGCGGTCTGCTCATCGTACAGGGTGAACGGAGAGGTGACGCCGGCGTTGATCATGTTGCCCTTGTAGAGCTTCAGCTTCACATCGCCGGTCACGGTCTTCTCAAGGCTGTCGGCAAAGGCATCCAGTGCCTCGCGCAGCGGGGTGAACCACTGGCCGTTGTACACGATGTCGGCGTACTTCTGTGCCAGCTGTGCCTTGAAGTGAGCGCTTTCCTTGTCCAGCGTGATGGTCTCCAGCACGTCGATGGCCTTGTACAGGATGGCGCCGCCGGGGGTCTCGTATACGCCGCGGCTCTTCATGCCCACCAGACGGTTCTCCACGATGTCCAGCAGACCGATGCCGTTTGCACCGCCCAGCTGGTTCAGGTACTCCACCAGCTCCACAGCGCCCATCTCCTTGCCGTCCACGGCAGTGGGGATGCCCTTTTCAAAGTGGATGGTCACATAGGTGGGAACATCGGGTGCCTGCTCGGGGCTGACACCCAGCTCCAGGAAGCCGGGCTTATTGTACTGGGGCTCGTTGGCGGGGCACTCCAGATCCAGACCCTCGTGGCTCAGATGCCACAGGTTCTTGTCCTTGGAGTAGTTGGTCTCACGGTTGATCTTCAGGGGGATGTGGTGTGCCTCGGCGTAGTCGATCTCCTCGTCACGGCTCTCGATGTCCCACTCACGCCACGGAGCAATGATGGCCATATCCGGGCACAGTGCCTTGAGGGTCAGCTCAAAACGCACCTGATCGTTGCCCTTGCCGGTGCAGCCGTGGCAGATGGCATCTGCACCCTCCTTGATGGCGATATCAGCCAGTGCCTTGGCGATGCACGGACGTGCAAAGCTGGTGCCCAGCAGGTAGTCCTCGTACTTCGCGCCGAACTTCAGGGTGGGGAAGATGTAGTTCTCCACAAAGTCCTTCTTCAGGTCCAGCACATACAGTTTGGATGCGCCGGTAGCCTTGGCCTTTTCTTCCAGACCGTCCAGCTCGGTGCCCTGACCTACGTCACCGGAAACAGCAACGACCTCGCAGTTGTTGTAGTTTTCCTTCAGCCAGGGAATGATGATGGAGGTATCCAGACCGCCGGAGTAAGCCAGCACGACTTTTTTGATGTTTTCCTTTTTCATGATAAACGCGCTCCTTTTAATAAAAATACACTTTTGTTCTCTGATGCGTACTTTCCCTTCGCATCCTCTGTCTTTCGTTTGCGGTTGATGCTTTTATTATACGCAGCGCGGGTTTTCCGTCAATGCTAAAAACTGCCAAACATAGTACCCGTTTCGCTTTTCTTTTGGTTCAATCTGTATCTTTATGCAAATAGTTATAAATATATGCGTATTTTATGCAATCTGAGTGTATTTTTTCATGGGGTTTTGCGGGAGTAAACCCTCTCCGTCATCGCTGCGCGATGCCACCTCCCCCGAAAGGGGGAGGTTTTACGCCGCAAAGCGGCAGATGCAAAAAGCTCCCCCCTCGGGGGAGCTGTCGAGCGTATGCGAGACTGAGAGGGTTCGTCCCCCTACAAACAAAACCACCGGAGCATCCGCAGACGCTCCGGTGGTTTAACTATAACTATTTAGTTCAGCTTCAAGTCGCCGTCTTTGATCCAGCCCAGCTTGCGCTCCACCTCGCAGAACACCACGCTGAGCACGGCGGGCAGTACAAAGCACAGCAGCACCATGGCAGCCCAGTCCATGGGGGTGATGGCAGCCTTGGTACCGGCGGCAATATCGCTGACCCAGCCGGTGTAGACGCCGATCTGCCCCACCAGACCGCAGGTGCCCATGCCGGAGGAGACCGCTGCGCCGTTCATCTCAAAGTGGAACAGGCAGGTAGCCAGCGGGCCGGTGATGGCACTGGCCAGCGTGGGGGCGATCCAGATGCGGGGGTTCTTGATGATGTTGCCCATCTGCAGCATACTGGTGCCCAGACCCTGGCTGACAAGGCCGCCTACACCGTTCTCCTTGTAACTCATCACGGCAAAGCCCACCATCTGGGCGCAGCAGCCCGCCACGGCAGCGCCGCCTGCAAGGCCGGTCAGACCCAGTGCGGCGCAGATAGCAGCGGAGGAGATGGGCAGGGTCAGTGCCACACCCACGATGACCGACACCAGAATGCCCATGACCAGCGGAGCCTGCTCGGTGGCCCACATAATAAGAGTGCCCACCTGACTTGCGGCTGCGCCGATGGGTGCGGCGATGAGCATGGACAGCCCGACGCCCGCAAAGATGGTCACCAGCGGGGTGACAAGGATATCCACCTTGGTCTCCTTGCTTACCACCTTGCCCAGCTCTGCCGCCACAATGGCGATGATGAGCACAGCCAGCGGGCCGCCTGCGCCGCCCAGCGCATTGGCCGAGTAGCCCACGGTGATCAGGCTGAACAGCACCAGCGGCGGGCAGTGCAGTGCCCAGCCGATGGCACAGGCCATGGCGGGGCCGCTCATGGCAGTGGCGTAGCCGCCCAGATCCACCAGCAGGGCAAGACCGATCTGCTGACCCACCGTCTTGATGATGGTGCCGATCAGCAGGCTGGCGAACAGACCCTGTGCCATTGCGCCCAGCGCGTCAATGAGGTAACGCTGCGGAGAGATGACGATATCCTTCCGCGCCAAAAATTCTTTCAGCTTCGACATAAAACTTGCCTTTCTATCCAAAACAGATCGTTAAAGTTACGAACGTATGCCCTGTATCATACCATACACCTGTCAAGACAGCAAGGGGTTGCTGGAAAAAATGTGAAATTTCGGCTTTGTGCAATGTTCTGCCCTGCCGGAACGTATTCCATTTGGAACATTTTCCGACACACTGCCCCGGTGGAGAATTTGTGTAGAAGCCCGCTGTGCCGTTGACTGCTCCCCGCGTGCGGGTGTATACTAAAGGAAGCGTAAAGTTATCATCCGCCGTCCTTTTTATCCTGAATCCATGGGCGGCGTGGAATAAAAGCAGGCCCGCCCCGGGCAAGGGGGCAAAGACCCGGGCAGCGCTACGCTGCACCACCGGGAGATTCGGAGGCAGAGACGACAGATGAAAAAACGATTTGACCGATCCGGCACAGCCCGCCGCAAGGCGGTGACAGCCGTTGCAGCGCTGACCATGGCGCTGGTTCTGGCTGTGGGCGGCGCAGGAGCAGCGACCCTGCTATCTGCACAGCCGGAGACTTTGACCGTGGGCGCGGTCGTGCCCCATGTTACCGCCGAGGTACCGCAGGCAAGCAGCCCGGCAGCAGCCGACCCTGCTCCAGCAGCCGAGAGCATAGTGACCGCCGCCCCGGAGCCGGCAGCAGAAAGCGCCGCACAGCCGCAGCAGACCGCCCCCGCTCCGGCTCAGACGGAAAAACCGGAAACCACTGAAACCGCCCCGTCTGAACCGGAAGAAAACGCAGAAGCACCGGAAACACCGGCACAGCCCGCTGAGGATACCGCCCTGGAAGAGGAGAACTCCCCTGCCATGCTGCTGGAGGAGACCCCGGAGCTGGCCGCGCAGGACCCGCAGGCTCCCGCAGCGGACGGCACCGCCCAGAACGATACCGCCAGCCAGCACACCCCGGAGGGCAGTGTGCTGCTGACCCCGGAGCAGATCCAGCAGGCACTGGATTCCGGCGCGCTGGAGGATGCCGAAGCACAGTGCATCGACCTGACCGACGAAAACGGCTTTTTCCGTTGGCTGTTCAACTGGCTGTTCGGCACCAAGGACAAAGAAGAAGAGCCGGTGTACTCCGGCTGGCGCACCGAGAACGGCAAGACCTACTACTACGCGCAGGACACCAACAAAAAGGTCACCGGTCTGCGCTCCATTGACGGCAAGCTGTATTATTTTGACGCCAACGGCGTAAAGCAGGACAACGTGACCTTTGGCATCGACGTGTCCAAGTATCAGTCCGGGCTGGACTGGAACAAGATCAAAAAATCCGGCGTGAGCTTCGTTATCATCCGCATCGGCTACCGTGGCTACGGTGCTGCGGGAAACCTGGTCAAGGACCCCATGTTCGAAGAGCACTTCACCAATGCCCGCAACGCGGGACTGAAGGTGGGCGTGTATTTCTTTACACAGGCCGTGAACGAGGCCGAGGCGCAGGAGGAGGCCGATGGCTGCAACTGGGCTTTGAATGGCCGGATGCTGGACTACCCCATCTTCTATGACACCGAGGCCTCCACCGCCCCGCGCGGCACCGGCCGCGCCGACGGTCTGGGTGTTGAGGACCGCACCAAATGCGCCATCGCCTTCTGCGAGCGGGTGAAGGAGCTGGGCTACAAGCCCGGCGTGTACGCTTCCACCACATGGTACCGCAAGCGGGTGGATTACAACACCCTGCGCAGCCGCTACACCATCTGGAATGCCCACTACGGCGTCTCTTCCAGCCCCATCGGCTGCGATATGTGGCAGGGCACCAGAACAGCCCACATCAACGGCTACAGCGGCGAGCTGGACGCCAATATCAGCTATATCGGGTAAAGGAGACTAAACACCCCCGGTCAGGGCTTGCGCCGCTGACCGGGGGTGTTTTTATCATACTGTCCTGTTTTTCCGCATAAGCTGGTGGCAGAGTATGCAAGCGCAAATGGCGGGGAGGCATGGGGATATGTTTGTGGTCACACTGAGCAAGACGAGCCTGAAAAAACTGGGAGCAGGAGCGGCGTGCTGCGCGCTGGTGGTGTTCAGCGCCATGCTGGGGCGGTTTATCAGTACCCGGACGGTGGCGGTGGCTGCCCCGGTGAACCGTATCGAGAGTGCACAGGACATCCAGACATGGTTCACCGGCTACGGGCTGGAGGTGGACGGCGCGTCCATCACGGCGGATAAGGTCAAGATCCCCCGCAAGTGGGACGACAGTTTTTCCGCCTTCAACGGGGTGGTGCAGCAAAGCGGCATGGACCTTGCCCGCTACAAGGGCAAAACGGTGGAAAAATGGTCGGCGCTGCTCCCGGCGGCAAGCAACGGCGAGACCAGCCGCTACGGGGTGCTGCTGGTGTATAAAAAGAAGGCCGTGGGCGCGTATCTGCTGGAAAAACCTTCCGGCACGGTGCTTGGACTGCAGGACGCTCAGAACGAACTGGCAAAGCAGACTTCCGGCGAGGATTACAGCGGCGACTGGGGCGAGCGGCACGACGAGCAGCTGACCGACAGCACCGCACAGCAGACCTCCGGTGAACCGGAGGCAGAGCCCGAAGCCGCCCCGCAGGCAGCGCCCTACACCGAGCTGCCGCTGGACGCAGAAGGGTATCCCGTGGAATAGGGACGGCATTGCTTAAAAAACGACCTTTTTTAAGCTCTTGTCCGGCAGTTGCACAAACTGCCTAGTTTTTACAAACGATTCGACAAAAATTAGACAAAACACGGATTTTTGTAGCATCCGTATGTTCAAATATAACAAAAAATTCTTGTAAAAATCGGCAATATGAAACGGTGCAAAAAAAACGGTACGGGTTTATAATAATAGTATACCGATTCCCGTTGGCAAAGCCATATTCCGGGGCTGAATGTGCAGCCCGGGCAGAGGGATCAAGTAGTAAGGAGAAAATGATTATGAAGGAATTTCAGTACACTATTAAGGATGCCTGCGGCATCCATGCCCGTCCCGCCGGCCTGCTGGTCAAGACCGTGAAGGGCTTTGCAAGCACCGCCACCCTCGAGAAGGACGGCAAGAGCTGCGATATGCGCAAGCTGATGGCTCTGATGGGCATGGGCGTCAAGCAGGGCGAGACCGTGACCATCAAGGTCGAAGGCGATGATGAAGAAGCAGCCGCAGAGGCAATCCAGAAGTTCCTGAGCGAGAACGTCTGAGCCGCGGCTTAAAAGCCGAGCCCTCGCGGGAAAACTGCGGGGGCTTTTTTGACAAAACGCCGGGCGCTGCACGCCCGGCTGTAAGTGGAAGGAGAACGTGCTATGCAGGTAGGCACCGGCAAAAGCGTACTCAATGGCATCGCCATTGGCAAGCTGAAGATCTACAAGAAAAAAGATACCGCGATTTCCACCGCCCCTGTGGCAGATACCGCCGCAGAGCTGGAGCGTTTTGAAGCTGCCCGCCAGAAGGCCATTGAGCAGCAGACCGCCCTGTATGAAAAGGCACTGGCAGAAGCCGGCGAGGACATCGCCGAGGTGTTCAACATCCACGCCATGATGCTGGATGATGACGACTTTGTGGACGCCATCAAGGAGATCATCAACGGGCAGAAGATGTGCGCCGAGTACGCCGTCAAGACCGCCGGCAACAATCAGGCTGCGGTGTTCTCTGCCATGGACGACCCGTATCTGCAGGCCCGCAGCGCCGATGTGCTGGACATTGCGCAGGCCATGCTGGACATTCTGCAGGGGGTGGACAACGCTTCCCTGCAGGGCACCGAGCCCAGCATTCTGGTAGCCGAGGATCTGGCTCCCTCCGAGACCGTGCGCATGGACAAAAGCCTGCTGCTGGGCTTCATCACCCGCGAGGGCAGCTCCAACAGCCACACCGCCATTCTGGCACGCAGCATGAACATCCCCGCCCTGATCCAGTGCAAGGACATTCAGGACGACTGGGACGGCAAGATGGCTGTGGTGGACGGCTACAACGCCTGTGTGTATGTGGACCCCACCCCCGATCTGCTCAAGAGCTTGAAAAAGCGCCAGCAGGAGGACCAGAAAAAGCAGGCCCTGCTGCAGGAGCTGAAGGGCAAGCCCAACACCACGCTGGACGGCAAGACCATCAATGTGTTTGCCAACATCGGCGGCATGGGCGACGTGGGCGCTGTGCAGCAGAACGACGCCGGCGGCGTGGGTCTGTTCCGCACCGAGTTCGTCTACCTGAACTGCAAGGACTTCCCCACCGAGGACTACCAGTTCGAGGCTTACAAGCAGGTGGTGGAAAGCCTTGCACCCCGCAAGGTGGTGGTGCGCACCTGTGATATCGGCGCAGACAAGACCGTGGATTATATGAAGCTGGACCACGAGGATAACCCCGCGCTGGGCTACCGCGCCATCCGCATCTGCCTGACCCGCAAGGACTTCTTCAAGACCCAGCTGCGTGCGCTGCTGCGTGCTTCCGCCTACGGCAACATGAGCATCATGTTCCCCATGATCACCAGCCTGCGGGAGCTGCAGGACGCCAAGGCTGTTCTGGAAGAGTGCCGCGCCGAGCTGACCGCCGAGGGCGTCAAGATGGGGCAGAACATTGAAGTGGGCACCATGATCGAGACCCCCGCCGCCGTGTTCATCGCGGACGAGCTGGCCGCCGAGTGCGACTTCTTCTCCATCGGCACCAACGACCTGACCCAGTACACCTGCGCACTGGACCGCCAGAACGCAAAGCTGGAGCCCTTCTTCAACCCCCATCACCCCGCCGTGCTGCGCGCCATCAAGATGACCATTGAAGCCGGTCACCGCCACGGCATCTGGGTAGGCATCTGCGGCGAGCTGGGTGCCGACACCGCCCTGACCGAGACCTTCCTGCGCATGGGCGTGGACGAGCTGTCCATGAACGCCAAGAGCATCCTGCCGGTGCGCAAGATCATCCGCAGCGTAGACCTGAGCAAGCCCTCTGAGAAGGCTTGAACCGCGGAAAAAATATTATTATAATTTGTGGCTCCGAAACGCCTGCGGGCGTTTCTGAGCCACTTTTTTCACAGAAGGGGTAACTCCCGGACAGGCAAACCTTGCCGCCACACAAAAAAGCTCCCCCTTTCGGGGGAGCTGGCACGCCGTAAGGCGTGACTGAGAGGGTTCGCGCAATGCGCATACCCAATCATTTCCGCTGTTCCAGCATGGTCTGGATGCGGGTCTTGGCGCGGTAATAGGTCACCCGCGCCCATGCGGCATTGTGGCCGAAAATCGCCCCGATGCGGTCAAAGGGCAGCTCGCCAAACACCCGCAGGCTGAACACCTCTTTGTAAGGCTCTTCCAGCGCGTGCAGACACTGATGCACCGTAAAGGCGGCATCCTTGTCCACCAGCAGCTGCGCGATATCCGGGCTGTCGGCGGCTTTTGTTTCGGCATCTTCCAGCGGGGCTGCGTGCTTTGCGCGGCGGCAGTGGTCGTAGTAGGCGTTGCGCGCCACCGTAAACAGCCACGCCCGCACATCCTGCTTGCCGTCATAGTCTTTCAGGCCATCCAGTGCCCGGAAAAAGGTCTCCTGCGTCAGCTCCTCGGCCAGCGCTTCGCTGCGGGTAAGTCCCTGCAAAAACAGGCAGACGTCCCGGAAGTAGAGCCGATAGATGGTTTCAATGTCCATAGTCAGCCCTTCTCAAACACGCCTTGTTCCTGTGTGACCACATCCTCGGATTCGTAAACATAGGTCTGCGTTCCATCCTCTTTTTTCAGGATGAATCGCTCCACCCGCTGACCGTCACTGTAATAGCGGGTCTCGTCGGCGCATTGCACCGTCAGCACCTGCGTACCGGAGACAGCAATGCTGGTATCGGAAGCCGATGTGCCCAGCAGCCCTTCCAGCGCAGCATGGATATGCGGGAAGGTATAGCGCACCGCCCGGACGGTAACGGATGGGTTGCCCCAGTTAAAAGAGCCTTCCAGTTCCAGCCAGACGTTTTCGCCCTGCACTTCCAGCACACAGAGGTTGGCCTCGTTTTCCTTTTTGTTGTAAGTCCAGATCTTCGCCTGTTCTGCCGTTACCGGCGTTTTTGCGCCGCCCATCCAGAACACCAGCCCAAAAGCGCACAACACGGCCAGAACCGCTGCCGCCGCTATGCGGATGCTCTTTTTCTGCAAGGTCTTTCGGATGCTCCGCAGCGGTGCATCCGGCTGGGGTTCCGGCTGCACCGGCACCGGCTTTTCCATCTGTTCCAGCTCTGCACGGCAGGCGGGGCACTCTGAAAGGTGCTGTTCCACCAGCGCACTGCTGGCGGGGCTGGCAAGCTTTTCGGCGTACAGGGGCAGTAAGTCGCGGATCACGTCACATTCCAGCTTCATGGTCATTTCCTCCTTTGCGGGCTTTCGTGTGCCCTTTCACCCCAATAACGCACAGGACTGCGGTCTTTTCCCGCAGCTTTTTCGTTCCCTTGAGGAAGAGCCACACCAGCACCCCCAAAAGCAGGCAGATGCCAATGTGCATGGCTGCCATCATATAGTAGCCCTGAAAATCGAACCGCACCGCGCCGGCCATCAGGTAGGGCTGATGTCCCGCTTTGTACATTTGTACAGGGTGACAAAGCAGGAGATGGCGTTGTACAGGCCGTACAGCCCTGCCGCTGCGCACACAATGACCCGCAGCAGCTTGCTTGTGATGAATTTTACGAACATAATTGCAGCTCCGTTCTCTCTCCGTCCTTGTAGCAGTAGATGTCCCCTGCGCGGGAGAAGTCCTTGTCCACCTCCACGCAGTCGAAGGCGCTGAAGGCCTGTTCAATTTTTTCGGGCGTGCAGACAAAGCCCCGGATCTTCAACGCAGCATCCTCGCCCACCACCTCGTTCCACAGATGGATCGACCAGTAGCTGCAATTTTTGTCCACCGTCCATTTATCGTGCTGTTCCATGTAGTCCTCAATGACCTTCAGCTGCTCCTCCCCGATATTGGTGCTCAGAGACAGTCTGCCGATGTAGCGGCCGTAATTGGCGATATAGCACGGTTCCAGATCGAACAGCAGCCCCGAGAGCCCCGACCGACACCGCCCAGACCGAGAAGGTGACCATCTCCCCGTCCGGGATGGCGCGGTCTTTCAGGTAGACCGTGTGCCCGGTGCGGTTGTCCAGCCCGATCCATGTATGCCCGAAACACTTGAGAAAGGGCTTGGATTCGCTCTTGCCGTCAAAGGTGGTGATGGAGAGGATAAGCCCCTCCTCTTTACAGGGCAGGGTGCGGGCCGTTTTGCCGGCGGCGGCGCTGCACCACAGCCCAAGGGCTGCTGCGCATACCGAGAGCAGCACCGCCCATGCAATGATCCTCTTTTTCAATGCAATTCCTCCTATATGTTACGGCTCAGCCGTTTTCCTTCCAGAACAAGCCGCCGGAGGTCTGGAACAGCAGCCGGGGGTTCACGCTCCTGCTGCCCAGCTTGAAGTCCATGGTCAGCTCTTCGCCCAGCGCGCCCACAGCCTGCCCCTTTTCCACGGTCTGGCCCTTGCTGACCGAAAGCTCCTGCAAGCCGTACAGATAGCTGCGCAGCCCACAGCCGTGGTCGATGACCACCGTGTTGCCGGTAAGCGCCAGATTGCCCGCAAACACCACCGTGCCGTTGGCTGCGGCGCGGCAGGGCGCACCGGGGATGGTGTACAGCTTTGTGGAGTTGGAGCGGCTGCCCTGCTGGCCGTTCGTTACTTTAATTTGCCCGTAGTCCACCAAGGTCATGGAGTCCTCGGCCGGGGGCACAAAGCCGCCCTGCCACTGCTTGGCGGTGGCGGCAGCCTCGTACAGCGGCCAGATGGCACTGCGGAACTGGGCGTTGGCGCTGTCCGCAGCGGGCTCTTCGGCCTCCACCTCCACCGTGCCAAAGTCCTTCGGCAGCACGGTCAGGGTGCGGGTGATGGTCTCGCCGTTCACCGTGATGTGTACCTCGTGCCCGCCGGAGGAGGCGTTATAGGCTGCCGGGATATAGGCGCGCCAGCCCTCGGCGGCGCGCACGCACTGCACGCTGCCAAGGTCGGTCTCGATGGTGGGCACGGCGTCTCCGGTCATGCCGGAGATGCGCACGCCCACCGTGCCGCCCTGCTCCACCCGCTCGGCGGAAAGCTCCACCTCCGCGCTGGCCTGCAAGGTGAACCGGAAGCTGTACCGGTACCAGCCCGTGGGCTTTGCGGGACGCTCCAGCCCCAGATTTTTGCGCAGCTGGCCGGTACTGCCGCCCTCGAACTGGGTGATGACCCCGCCCTTGGGCACGCGCCACGCGGTCAGCTCCGCCTTATACTCGCCGTTCGCAGGGAAGAGGAAGTTCTGATACTCCCCCGCGCTGCCCACAAACAGCACATCCCCCGCCGCATTCTGGATGGTCAGAGCGGTGTAGCCCGTCCACTCCGGCAAAGAAAGTTCCGGGTGGGCGGTGTACAGCACCCCCAGCTTCTGCACACTCAGGGTGGCGGGGCTGGCGAATACCTTATCCAGCTGACCGCCCAGCAGCGGCACCTGCCAGCAGGAGCCGTTGGCTTCCAGCGCCTGCCCGCCGAACTGTGCCGCATCGTCCGGGCAGCCGCCCTCGGTGGTAAAGGCATAGCTTACCCCCATCACAGCCGCCAGCAGCACCACCACACCCAGCGCCACACTGATGATCCAGAGCAAAAAACGCTTCATGTTCCTTCTCCTTATGTACAAAAAGGGCGCACCGATGCAGTCCGTTCAGACAGACTGCTCCGTGCGCCCCGATGTGCTCATCTTCCCGGTAGTTTCCGGTATTTCAGGATCATTCTGCCTCGGTCTCGTCCTCGGCAGCAGCTTCCTCCGGCTCTACGGTTTCCGCGTCATCCTCGCCGAACAGCAGGCGCTCGTATTCGTCCAGTTCCTTCTCGCGGCGGTTCAGGTAAAGTGCCACAGCAGCCAGCGCACCAGCCACAGCAGCCAGAACAGCGATCACAGCGACCAAGCAAGATTTTTTCATAGATTCAGTACACTCCTTTTTGCAGTTGAAACGTTGTTTCAGCTTGATTTTTCCAGCGGGCGTCCCGCAAAAGGATCTTGATGCAAACGGCGATCAGCGCCGCTTTGTAGCTTTTATTATACCCGCTCCCGCCCAAAATTACAACCGTTGCGCCCCAATTTTCACGCCCCGAAGGTGCTGCGGGGCACAGTTTGGGCAGTGTGCCGGTTTTGGCGCAGTGCATTACAGCAAATTGCCAATATCACAGCAGCAGCGGCTTATACGCCCGGAACGCCCCGGGCAGGGTGTAGGTGGTGCGCAGCTGCTCCCGGCTTGCCCAGACATAGCCCGCCGGGGCACTCTGCACCGGAACGTGCAGCTGTACCCCGGACATGAGCCACTCGATGTGGGTAAAGATGTGCTTTGCGGCGGGCAGGGCGGCGGGAGCTGCCGTGCCGGTGTCCAGCCCCAGTGCCGCAAGCCGCGCCAGCACCTCGGCCTGCAAAAGATGCTCGCCCTCCCACAAGACCGGCTGCCACAGCCCGGCCAGCAGCCCTTTTTGCGGCCGCTGCTGCACCAGAAAGCCCGCCGGGCTTTCCACAAGCGCCAGCGTTACCGGCACAATCTTGCGGGGCTTGGGCTTTGCCTTTTGGGGCAGCTGGGCGGTGGTGCCCGCCGCCCGGGCGCGGCAGACTTCTGCCAGCGGGCACTGCCCGCACAAAGGTGCGCCATTGGGCACGCAGACCAGCGCACCCAGCTCCATCAGCGCCTGATTGTAATCCCCGGCCTTTTCCAGCGGCTGATGCTCCATGACCCGGGCGGTAAAGGCCTTTTTTACCGCCGGTTCTGTAATCACACCGGGGTCATTATACAGGCGGGAAAACACCCGCAGCACATTGCCGTCCACGGCGGGCACAGGAAGGCCGAAGCTGATGGACGCAATGGCCCCGGCGGTATACTCCCCGATGCCGGGCAGCGCCCGCAGGGCGGCGTAGTCGGCGGGCAGCTGCCCGCCGTACTGTGCACAGACGAGCTTTGCGGCCTTTTGCAGGTTGCGCACCCGGCTGTAATAGCCTAGCCCCTCCCACAGCTTATGCAGCTTTTCCTCCCCGCAGGCGGCAAGCGCGGGGATATCCGGCAGCGCTTCCAGAAAGCGGTAGTAATACGGCAGCACCGCCGACACCCGGGTCTGCTGCAGCATCACCTCGCTGAGCCACACATGGTAGGGGGTGGGGTCCTCCCGGAAGGGCAGACTGCGGCGGTTCTTGTAAAACCAGTCCAAGAGGGCAGGCGAAATGTTTTCCACTTGTTTTGTGCTCCTTGTTGAAAAATGAAGAACAAGAAAGCCGCCGCAGAGGCGGCGGCTTTCTTTGATTACAGTATGCGCGCTTCTCAGAAGCCGTATGCGGTGCGGGGGAAGGGCAGCACGTCACGGATGTTCTGGATGCCGGTGAGGTACATGATCATGCGCTCAAAGCCCAAGCCGTAGCCTGCGTGCTCCACGCCGCCGAACTTGCGCAGGTTCAGGTACCACTCGTAGTTGGTCTTGTCCATGCCCAGCTCGTCCATGCGTGCCACCAGCTTGCCGTAGTCCTCTTCACGCTGGCTGCCGCCGATCAGCTCGCCGATGCCGGGCACCAGCATATCTGCTGCGGCCACGGTCTTGCCGTCGGCGTTCTGCTTCATGTAGAAGCTCTTGATCTCCTTGGGGTAGTCGGTGACAAAGACCGGCTTTTTGTACACCACCTCGGTCAGGTAGCGCTCGTGCTCGGTCTGGATATCCACGCCCCACTCCACGGGGTACTGGAACTTCTTGTTGTTCTTTTTCAGAATTTCGATAGCCTCGGTGTAGCTGATGCGGGCGAACTCGCTGTTTGCCACCAGCTCCAGACGCTCGACAAGGCCCTTGTCGATGAACTGGTTAAAGAAGGCCATCTCGTCCGGGCAGTTGTCCAGCACATAGCGGATGACGTACTTGATCATAGCCTCGGCGTTGTCCATGTAGCCGTTCAGGTCGCAGAAGGCCATCTCCGGCTCGATCATCCAGAACTCCGCAGCGTGGCGGGTGGTAAAGCTCTTCTCGGCGCGGAAGGTGGGGCCGAAGGTGTACACCTTGCCAAAGGCCATAGCCATGGCCTCGGCCTCCAGCTGGCCGGAAACGGTCAGGTTGACCGGCTTTTCAAAGAAGTCCTTGCTGTAATCCACAGCGCCGTCCTCGGTCTTGGGCACATTGTCCAGATCCAGCGTGGTCACGCGGAACATCTCGCCGGCACCCTCGCAGTCGGAGGCGGTGATCAGCGGAGAGTGGGCGTAGACAAAGCCGTTCTCCTGGAAGAACTTGTGGATGGCGTAGGCAGCCACGCTGCGCACGCGGAAAGCAGCGTTGAAGGTGTTGGTGCGGGGGCGCAGGGTGGGCATGGTGCGCAGATACTCCA
>ENA-OZEV01000230-OZEV01000230.1-human-gut-metagenome-genome-assembly--contig:-NODE-230-length-23368-cov-8.811736_pt1 | contig 23368 bp, 20 predicted proteins | sample MGYA00244613_ERZ653624 | MGnify/ENA primary metagenome ERZ653624 (study PRJEB26926, sample SAMN06164936) | human gut metagenome | biome: ENVO:00009003; feature: ENVO:2100002; material: ENVO:00002003...
TCTACACAAGGAGTATCGTCGGCAGCGTCAGATGTGTATAAGAGACAGTATATGCTCTACGTCACCACCCTTATCGCCACCATCCGCCGCATCGTCGAGTTCGCCGAGCAGTTCCAGCGCGGCATGACCGGCATCGAGCGCTTTGCGGAGATCATGGATACCCCCGTGACCATCGAGGATGCCGAAGACGCAAAGCCCCTGCAGCCCGGCCCGGGTGCCATCCGCTTCGAGGACGTCAGCTTCGAGTACCCCGACGACCACAACAAGGTGCTCCACCATGTCAGCCTTGACATCAAGGCCGGTGAGCGTCTGGCGCTGGTCGGCCCGTCCGGCGGCGGCAAGACGACGCTCTGCAACCTCATCCCCCGCTTCTACGAGGTGACGGGAGGCCGTATCCTCATCGACGGGCAGGACATCCAGCATGTCACCCTCAAGAGCCTGCGGGAGGACATCGGCATCGTCCAGCAGGACGTCTATCTGTTCAGCGGTTCGGTGGCGGATAACATCGCCTACGGCAAGCCCGGCGCGACCCGGGAGGAGATCATTGAAGCGGCCCGTCTGGCGGGCGCAGAGCGCTTTATCAGCGCCTTGAAGGACGGTTTTGATACCTATGTGGGTGAGCGGGGCGTCAAGCTCTCGGGCGGTCAGAAGCAGCGCATTGCGATCGCGCGGGTCTTCCTGAAGAACCCGCCCATCCTCATTCTGGACGAGGCCACCAGCGCCCTCGACAACGAGAGCGAGATCCTTGTGGGCCAGAGCCTCGAAAAGCTGGCCCATGGCCGCACGACCCTGACCATCGCCCACCGACTGACCACCATCAAGGACTACGACCGTATCCTTGTGCTGGGCGCAGAGGGTATCGAGGAGTCTGGCACTCACGACGAGCTGCTGGCGAAGAAGGGCGTCTACTACCGCCTGTGGAATCAGCTGCCCGGGGAAGATACGTTGTAAAAAGAACAAATATAACAAAAGAGGCACTGCCAGCGGCAGTGCCTCTTTTGTTATACTCTTTCTTATTCTCCGACAATGAGCCGCACGGCGCCGTAAATACCGGCGTCGTTGCCGAGGCTTGCAGCCTTGATGGGCGTCTCGCGGCAGGACTTGAAGGCGTAGGTCTTGAAGTGCTCCACCAGCGGGTCGAAGAGGACGTCGCCTGCGCGGGCCACACCGCCGCCGATGAGGAACATCTCGGGGTCGGTGGTGCTGGCAATGGAGGCCAGAGCCATGCCGAGGGTGTCGGTCATCTCGTCCACCTCGCGGGCAGCGAGGGCGTCGCCGTTGCGGGCGGCATCAAAGACGTCCTTGGCCTCAAAATCCTTGCCGCGCAGGACGCAGTCTGCATCGGGGTTTTCGTCCAGCAGCTTCTTCATGCAGCGGACGACGCCGGTGGCGCTGGAATACTGCTCGAGGCAGCCGTGCTTGCCGCAGCCGCAGGTGGCCGTCTCGTGACGGTTGACGGTGATGTGGCCGATCTCGCCGCCGGCACCGTGTGCGCCGTCGATAACTTTGCCGTTGACGATGACGCCGCCGCCGACGCCGGTACCCAGCGTGACCATGACTGCGCTGCGGCAGCCCTTGGCGGTACCCATCCAGATCTCACCCAGAGCAGCCACGTTGGCGTCGTTGCCCACCAGCACCTTCATGCCGTCCAGCAGGCCGGACAGCTGGGCCGAGACGTTCCGTTCGCCCCAGCCGCCAAGGTTGGCGCAGATGATGGGGACGACGCGGCTGTCCAGCACGGGGCCGGGGACGCCGATGCCGACGCCCTCCACCTGCTCGGAGGTGATCTCCTTCTCGGCCATCTTGGCGTGGATGGCGTCGGCCAGATTCTCGAGGATGTGCTCACCGGCGTTGGAGGTGTCGGTGGGGACTTCCCACTTTTCCAGCAGAGCGCCCGAGGTGGTGAACAGGCCGACCTTGGCCGTGGTGCCGCCGAGGTCGATGCCGAATGCGTATTCTTTCATAACTCATTTACCCCTTTTTTCTGCGGCGGTCGCCCGCCGGTTATCATTTGACATCAGTATAACATACTCCGGGCCAAAAGAGCAGGGGGCGGGCCGGTTTTTATGCAATCAGACGGAAATAACACCGCCTTTTTGGCAGAATGGCATAAAACAGGCCGCAAAAAAGCGCACCCTGCAAGCAGCAGAGTGCGCTTTCGTGACGGATGAAAAAGCCTTAGTCCTCGTCTTCCTCTTCCGTGTCCTCTTCGTCGCCGTCTTCAGAGCGGGGCTTGTAGAAGATGCCGCTCAGGAAGATGCTGACAAAGTAGAGCAGCACCATCGGGATAGCTACCATGCACTGGGACACGATGTCCGGCGGGGTGACGACAGCTGCGATGAAGAAGATGAGCACGATGGCAACGCCCCGGCCCTTTTTCAAGATCTCGGGGTTGGCGATGCCCATCTTGGAGAGGATGATGGTGACCAGAGGCATCTCAAACACACAGCCAAAGATGATGAACATGGTCAGGCAGAGGCTGACATAGCTCTCGATACTGGTAGTGGTCTGGATGTAGTCGGCGCCCTCGATGCCGGTGCTGAGGAACCGGAGCATGAAGGGCATCATGAGCTTGTAGGCGAACATCACGCCCACCACAAAGAGGGCCAGACCCAGCAGGATGACCAGCTTGAGGAAGAACGTTTCGCTCTTTTTCAGGCCGGGCTTTGCAAAGGCATACACCTGATACAGCGCCACAGGCACTGTGACCACCACAGCCGCCAGCAGGGAGACGCGGAAATACTGCATCAGCTTTTCCTGCGGGGCGATGGACACGAAGGTGTAGAAACCCTGGCCCATGGCGGTCAGCAGGTCGATGAGGCGGTCGGCGTAAGCCAGTGTGACCACGACCGCCGCCACGAACACCACGGCGCAGACGATCAGCCGGTTGCGCAGCTCTTTCAGGTGGCCCGTCAGCGTCATGTTGCCGTCGTCAGGCATGACTTCGGCTTTCTTTTTGCGCTTTACGTTCGTAGCCACAGATTACTCCTCGTCGTCCTTCTTCTCAGTCTTGGTCTCGGCCTTGGCAGTGGTCGCGTCCTCCTCTTCGGACTCCTCCATGCCCTTCTTGAAGTTGTTCATGGTCTTGCCGAACATCTTGCCCAGCTTCGGCAGGTTCTTGGGTCCAAAGATGAGCAGGACGACGACCAGGATGATAAGCAGCTCGTTAGTACCAATACGCATAATAATGATCTCCTTTTTACTTTGCCGCGCCGCGAGGCGGGCTGATTACAATGTATAAGGCAACCGCGGGCGCGGGTGCATCGGTGGGGGGATTAAGCCTTTGCCTCTTCGGCAGGTGCGGCTTCGGCAGCGGGGGCGGCTTCTTCGGCCACGGGTGCTGCCTCTGCGGGGGCGTCGGTCTTTTCCTCGGCCTTCACAGGCTCAGCAGCAGGGGTCTCCTCTGCCTTGGGAGCTTCGGCTGCGGGTGCCTCAGCAGGAGTCTCCTCGGGCAGCTCCTCGACTTCTTCCAGCTCGGTGACTTCCTCAGCCTGTTCGGCCTTGGCGGCCTCTTCCTTGCTGGTCTTGCCGATGCCGGTGAAGCTCTTGGTGACATCCTTCACGCTGTTGTCGATGTCCTTCTTGATGTCGGTCAGGGGGGCAACGGCTTCCTTGAGGGGGGCCTGGATCTCGTTCAGAGGCTCCACGACGTTCTTCTGGATCTCCTCGGAGGCAGCGCCGGTGTACTTCTTCAGCTCGCGCAGCATCTTGCCCAGCTTCTTTGCGTAGACGGGCAGCTGGTCGGGGCCGATGAAGACGAACGCGATGACCACGATGACCACGAGTTCCCAAAAACCAATTTTCATATTCTTCCGATTCCTTTCCTCAGCCGCCCGGGAGAGCGGCGATATGGAGTGTGCTGTCAGGGACTTTCGGCGCGCACCGCGCCTTTGATGCCATACATATACCGAAGATGCATGAACAGAATATGAATTTAATATGAATTATTCATGAACAAAAGAGCAATTCAAACGAAAATGCATCGAATGAGTAGAAATTCAGAAAAATAATACAAAATGGAATGTAAGCCTACTCAGCGGACTGTGTTCGTCAGAGTTCCGATGCCCTCGATCTCGCAGCGAACTTCGTCGCCCGGTTTGAGGAAGCAGGGCGGCTCCATGCCCATGCCGACGCCCGCCGGGGTGCCGGTGGCGATGATGGTGCCGGCCTTGAGGGTCATGCCCTGCGAAAGCTCTGCAATGACATGGTCAATGTCGAAGATCTGCAGGCCGGTGTTGGAGTCCTGCCGCTTTTCGCCGTTGACGAAGCACCGGATGGGCAGCTTGGGCGGGTAGGTGTCGAACTCGTCCGCCGTGACGATGCAGGGGCCGATGGGAGTGAAGCCATCGAGGCTCTTGCCGAAATACCACTGCTTGTGGGCGGTCTGGACATCCCGTGCGGAGACATCGTTCAGGATGGTGTAGCCGAAGACGTAGTCTTTCGTCTGCCCTGCGGGAACGTCCTTCGCGTCCTTTCCCAGAACGACGGCCAGTTCACATTCGTAGTCCAGCTTTTTCACGAGGTCGGTATGGGCCTCGATGAAGCCGCCGTCCGGCACGGCCCGGGTGACCCGCTTGGAGAAGTAGATGGCGTCCTGATGTTTGGTAGCAAAAGCGTCGGCGGAGTATTTCTCGGCCTCGTCGGAGTGGGCCATGTAGTTGATGCCCAGACAGATGACGTCCTGCGCCGGAGACGGGATGGGGCTTTCCGGCGTGACGGCCTCGATAGGCAGCGCCGGGATGCCTGCGATGGCCAGCGAAAGCCCGGCCCGCACCTGCGGGGTCAGGAACGGGATGGCGTCGGACAATGTCTCGTAAGAAAGGCCCAGCCAGCTCAGGGGCCAGACCTGACGGCCATCGGCAGAGAGGATGGCCGGGTCTTCCACGCCGTCGGGCAGACGGCAGGTGATGAAACGCATAGAAAAGCCTCCTTCTCAGTGCCGATACGCGATAGCTTTCTGGATGCGGTCGGCTTCGGCGGGGCCGGCCAGCTGGCGCACCAGCTCAAGGGCAAACGGGATAGCGCCGCCGAGGCCGTAGCTGGTGGTGATGCTGCCGTCTACGACGACTTCCTCATCGTGGACGATGGCACCGGCCAGCTTGTCCTGAAATCCGGCGTGGGCGGTGGCGTTCCTGCCTTCCAGCAGGCCGAGGCTGGCGAGGACGCTGGGCGCGGCGCAGATGGCGGCAACCTTCTTGCCTGCCCTGGCAAAAGAAACGCAGGTGTCGGTGACGGTCTTGTTCTCGGCGAGGTTGGGCGTACCCGGGATGCCGCCGGGCAGGATGACCATGTCTACGTCGCTGTAATCCACATCCTCGGCCAGCGCGTCGGCGTTCAGGTGGATGTCGTGGCTGCTGACGAGGGCGCGGCGGCCCATGGCGGACGCAATGATGACTTCGACTTTGGCGCGGCGGAGAAGGTCGGCCACCAGCAGCGCCTCACACTCCTCGGTGCCGTCGGCAAAAAACAGAACAGCTTTGCTCATAATCAGATACTCCTTTTATAAATCAAAGAAAAAGCGCACCGCAGGCGGGGCATCCCCGGCCCGCAGTGCGCCAGCGGTCAGTAGAAATTCAGTCTTCGGTGTCAGCGGAGACGCCGTTCTTTTCCAGAATGCGGCGCAGGACGCTGTCATCCCGGCCCAGCACACGGCTCACGCGGCTGATGATGGCGCTGGATGCGCCGATGTTGCCCATGATGCTGGTGTAGCTCTGCTTGCGCATGAGCTTTTCGGCGATGTTGTAGCGCTGCTCCATCGCGCTCAGCTCTGCGTAGCTGCATACATCCTGCAAGAAGCGGTAGCACTCCTCGGGCGTCTCAAGCTCCAGAAAAGCGGCATACAGGCCGGATTTTCCGGTTGGATGGTCCTTTGCCATATACAGTTCCTCCCCGGTCATTCAATGATGTTGGACCCGCAGACGGGTACTTCAATACACTACTTTAGTGTAGTACAAATGAGCAGAAAAAGCAATGGCCTTTGCAGGAAATTTACAACATCCGCTCAAAGATCAGCTCGTTGCGCTCGATGCCGCCCTCACTCTCGGCGGGGCCGAGGGAACGGTAGCCCTGGGCCTTGAAGAACTGCTGCACTGGCAGGGCCTTGGCGTTGACGCCGCACCAGACGCGGCCCCGGCCTTCGCCCCGGGCCAGACGCTCGCAGGACGTCACGATGTCCCGGCCGATGGCCTTGCCGCGGTATTCGGGCTTGAGGTAGAGGTGGAGCAGATGGAGCGAAGTGTTCTCCATCTTCCATGCGAAGTAGCCGATGAGGCTGCTGCCGAGGAAGACGAGGAAGTAGTTCACATCGTTGTCGATGTCCTCTTCGATAGCGTCGGCGCTCTGCAAGTTCTCGATGAGGGCGTCCAGCTGCTTTGCGGGGAAATAGCGTTTGTAGACCTCGTGCCAGACCTCGCTGGCAAGGTCGGCGGTCATGTGGATATATTTGGCCTTGGCGACCAGCTTGTAATCGGGTTTCATAGTCCTCCTGAAAAATAGCGCGGAACTGCGCACGATAAGGTTCGGCGGGAAATCGCTTTACAAGATACAGTGTACCACATCCGGCCCCCGGGTGTAAAGCAAAAAGGCTGCCGTACCCGCAAAGAGTACGGCAGCCTTGATGGCTTTTTCGACGTCCTCAGACGTGATGCGTTTTACAGCGCAGCCTTGAAGTTGTGATGAGTGGAGCTGTAACGGACAACTGCTTCCATCAGGGTGACAGGCCACAGCAGGACCTTGCCAACCATCTCAGCCGGCTTGACGCATACCGTCTCCATGCTGTTGATGCCGAACAGGACCAAACAAGCGATACCGCAGCCCAGAATGTAGTAATACATAGTCAAACCTCCTATATTTTTCTCACAGGCCCGCAGTATGCGGAGCCTGAAGCTCGTTGTTACGGGGGCGCTTTCCGCTCCCTGCAAGCTTACTATACACCGGTTTTGAAATAAAGTCAATAGCAGAAAACGTGAAACAAATTAAAGCTCTTTCTGAAATGCAATATCTATCATTAAAGTAAAGCGCCGAAGTGAGCTTTGATTTATAAAACTGAAGTCACTGCACTGAATTGGCCTTGCAGCAGGGACAGTTCGACCCGTTTTGGAGCTGAAACGGGCCGAAAACGGGGGTGCTGTTCTTGAAGCAAAAACAGGGTGGAAAACGACAGCTGCGGGGTCGTTTTTGAGATGTATACAAGTGTGCTCCGGCGGTGGAATTTGGGCCGGAGGGTAAAGTGAGGAGATCTCAGCAAAACGAGCAGAATGCATAAAGAAATCCACAAAAATTATGGAAAACTATTCTTGCTGCCCAAACCAAAATGCGCTATAATAGGAGCATCAAAAGTCTACGCTGAAAGGAGAACGCAGTTATGGCAAAGGCATCGCAGGTCGTATTATCAGAAAATGAATTTTACCTCATCAAGGCCCCCAATGGAAAGGTGCTGGAAGTAAAGAACTTCAACACGGAGAACGGCGCTGCGATCCGTCTGTGGGACTACGCAGGCCATCCGTGGCAGCAGTGGAAATTCGTGGATGCAGGCGAAGGACGCTGGCGCATCCAGAACCGTTTTACCGGCAAAATGATGGACCTCGCCCTCGGCGGCGTGGTGGAAGGCACCTGGCTCCATCAGTGGGGCCGCACCAGCGGACTGAGCCAGTGCTGGGCGCTCGAGCCTACCCGCAATGGCCGGACCCGCATCCGCAACGTGCTGGCCGACAAGTACATCGACCTTGTGGGCATGAACACCTCCAACGGTGCGCAGGCGCAGATCTGGAACTTCGTCTCGGGCGGCAATCAGGAGTGGAACCTTGAGCGTGTGGACTCCACCGTCCAGCAGACCCGGGCCAAGACCGAAGAGGCCCATGATCCGGAGCCGACGCCCTCCCAGCGCAAACATCAGAACGATCTCGTCCGCAAGCTGAACAATGCGGGCAAGGGCCGCGCAGGCCGCAAGGCATAAACGCATAAAAACAGCGCCCCGCAGGGGTCATCTGCGGGGCGCTTTGCTGTTAAAAGAAAGGGAAAGTAAGATGAATCTTGGGGCCTTTATGAATCCCGAATACCCGATTTTCAGCACGACGCTGTGCTATCTGGAGCGGGACGACGCCTACCTGATGCTCCACCGCGTGAAGAAGGAGGACGACTACAACCACGACAAATGGGTGGGCGTCGGCGGAAAATTCGAGCGGTTCGAGAGCCCGGAGGACTGCCTTCTCCGTGAAGTGAAAGAAGAGACGGGCCTGACGCTGACCCACTGGCGCAGCCGGGGCCTGCTGACCTTCATCTGGGGCAATATGACCGAGTTCATCCATCTCTACACCGCCGACGGGTGGACGGGCGAGATGATACAGGGCGATGCCTGCCGGGAAGGCGTGCTGGAATGGGTGCCGAAGGAGAAAGTGGAGCAGCTGCCCATCTGGGAGGGTGATAAAATTTTCTTCAAGCTGCTCAACGAGGAACATCCGTGGTTCTCCCTCAAGCTGGTGTATGAGGGGGATGTCCTCCGGCAGGCGGTGCTGGATGGAAAAAGAGTGGTATAAACAGGAAAAAGCCTGCTGTCAGCAGGCTTTTTCTATACGCTCAGTTCAGTTTCAGGTCGCCGTCCTTGATCCAGCCAAGCTTGCGCTCGATCTCGCAGAAGAGAACGCTGAGCACAGCGGGCAGGACGAAGCAGATGAGGACGAGGGCAGCCCAGTCCATCGGGGTGATGGCGGCCTTGGTGCCGGCGGCAATGTCGCTGACCCAGCCGGTGTAGACGCCGATCTGGCCCACGAGGCCGCAGGTACCCATGCCGGAAGAGACGGCGGCACCATTCATCTCCATGTGGAAGACGCAGGTGGCCAGAGGGCCGGTGATGGCGCTGGCCAGCGTGGGGGCGATCCAGATACGGGGATTCTTTACGATGTTGCCCATCTGGAGCATACTGGTGCCGAGGCCCTGGCTGATGAGGCCGCCGACGCCGTTTTCCTTATAGCTCATGACGGCAAAGCCGATCATCTGGGCGCAGCAGCCCGCCACGGCAGCGCCGCCGGCGAGGCCCGTCAGGCCGAGGGCCGCACAGATGGCGGCAGAGGAAATGGGCAGGGTCAGGGCGACGCCCACGATGACCGAGACGAGGATGCCCATGAGGAAGGGTGCCTGTTCGGTGGCCCACATGATGAGGGTGCCCACCTGGCTTGCGGCTGCGCCGATGGGGGCGGCGATGAGCATCGAGAGGCCGACGCCGGCAAAGATGGTCACCAGCGGGGTGACAAGGATGTCGACGCGGGTCTCCTTGCTGACGGCTTTGCCCAGCTCAGCGGCCACAATGGCGATGATGAGGACGGCCAGAGGGCCGCCTGCGCCGCCGAGGGCGTTGGAGGAGTAGCCCACCGTCACGAGGCTGAACAGTACCAGCGGCGGGCAGTGGAGCGCCCAGCCGATGGCCACGGCCATAGCCGGGCCGCTCATGGCCGTGGCGTAACCGCCCAGGTCCACCAGCGTCTCAAGCCCGGTCTGCTGGCCCAGCGTCTTGATGATGGTGCCGATGAGCAGGCTGGCGAACAGGCCCTGTGCCATCGCGCCCAGCGCCTCGATGAGGTAGCGCTGGGGGGTGATGACGATGTCCTTGCGTTTTAAGAAATCTTTTACATTTGACATAAAGAATCTGCCTTTCCGTCTTAACACTTTCAGAGTGCAGCAAAAGCTGCATGACCATCATGATACCATACACATGTCAAGACAGCAAGAGGAAAACGCAAAAATCCCGTTCGGAACTCATCTTTTTTTCTTTTGGGTGCAATAATACGGCGGCTTGGTTCGTTTTCCACATGGAGCGTCGGCCGTGGTGGAAAACTTCCACGAAACGCCCCGCATGAGACACCGAAGGACATTGACGGGAGCTTGGGATTGGGTGTATACTATAAACGTAAAAGAAGCACTTTCGGCGGCGAGAGGCCGCGTTAGAATACAGCTTGGAGGCAGAGCAAGCGGAATGAGACAGAAAGATACAGGAACACCAAAAAAGAAGACGCGCCGTGCGGCGGGCCAGATGGTGGCCTCGGCGGTGATGGCTCTTGCCATCGCGGTGGGCGGTTTTGGCACCACAGCCCTGCTGGCGTCCCAGCCTGCGGGTCTGACGGTGGAGCCGTCGGCTCTGCTGTGGGAGGGCGAGACCGATGCGGCCCACAGCACCAAAAAGGAAACGAAGAAAAATAATACGGAAACTCCGAAAAATGACTCTGCATCCTCTGAGGCGGAGAGCACTGCTGCGTCTGCCGCGCAGCCGTCTGCTCCCAGCCAGAGCGTGAAAGAAGAGCCCGCTGCATCGGCGGCTCCGGCTGCACCCGCAGAGGAGACTGCCGCAGAGCCTGCAGCCCCGGAAACAGCTCCTTCTGCCCCCATGATGGGCGGCATCGACGAGCTGGAACAGGAGAACGGCTTCCCCCGCTTACAGCAGGAGACCGAGGCACTGGCCGCCGAAGACCCCCTGAGCGCCCCGGTGGAGCAGGATGCAGTGTCTCAGCCCGCCGAGCCGGAGACGAACTCCGAAGAGCAGAGCACTCTGCCGGTGAAGACCGAGGAAGGCACCATCCTGCTGACGCCGGAAGAGATACGCGCGGCGCTGGATGCGGGTACGCTGGATGCGAGCAACATTGATACTGCCTGTCTTACCGACGAGAACGGCCTGCTGAGCTGGCTGTGGAGCCTCCTGTTCGGGAAAAAAGACGATGACAGCAGCACCCCGGCTCCGGCTCCGGTCTATTCCGGCTGGCGCACCGTGGGCGGCAAGACCTACTATTATGACCAGTACACCAACCAGCCGGTCACGGGCATCCAGTCCATCGACAACAAGCTCTATTACTTCGACGCCAACGGTGTCCAGCAGGACGCCACCTTCGGCATCGACGTCTCCAAATATCAGTCGAACATCGACTGGGAGCAGGTCAAGACGGCGGGCGTCAAGTTCGTCATCATCCGCATCGGCTACCGCGGCTACGGCAGCGGCGCACTGGTGCTGGACCCCATGTTTGAGAAGCACTTCACCAACGCTCGGAACGCGGGCCTCAAGGTGGGCGTCTACTTCTTCAGTCAGGCAGTCAATGAGAACGAGGCCCGGGAAGAAGCGCAGGGCTGTGCCTATGTCCTGAACGGCCGCAAGCTGGACTACCCCATCTACTTCGATACTGAGGCCTCCGGTGGCAAGAATGGCCGTGCCGATGGTCTGGGCGTCGAAGACCGCACCAAGTGTGCCATCGCCTTCTGCGAGGAAGTCAAGGCCCAGGGCTATCAGCCGGGCGTCTACGCCTCCACCCTGTGGTTCCGCAAGCGCATCGACCTGAACCGGCTGAAGAGCTACAGCATCTGGAACGCCCATTATAATGTGGCCGGCAGCCCCATCGCCTGCGATATGTGGCAGGGTACCTGCACCGCCCGCATCCCCGGCTACGGCGGACAGATCGACGTGAACATCAGCTATGTGGGCTGAGGAGGCGCGCATGGACGTCATCCGCCTCATTGCCTCCGACCTTGACGCCACCCTGCTGGACGACCAGAGCCAGCTCCCGCCGGACTTTGCGGAGACTGTCCGCGCTCTGGCAGAGCGGGGCATCCGGTTTGCTGCCGCCAGCGGACGGCCCATCTATACCTTAGAGGAGATGTTCGCGCCCCTGCAGGACGACATCATCCTTGTGGGTGACAACGGCGGTGCCATCTGCTGGAAGGGCGAGAGCCTGTATCTCTCCGAGATGGACGTTGCCGACTGGCACACGCTGGCCGGGCAGGCCCGGAGCGCGGGCCACGCCGCCGTCCTCTGCGGGCTGGAAACGGCCTATGTGGAGGAGCAGTTCCGGCCATACGACAGGGTCTTCAAGAGATTCTACACCAAGGTGGAATATGTCCCTCATCTGGAGGACGTGACCGCCCGGGTGGATAAATTCACCATCTACTTCCCCGAGGGAGATGCCCAGAAGGGCTACGACGCGCTTTATGGCCCGGTCTGGGGCGGGCGCTTCTCGGTGGCGGTGGCCGGTGCAGACTGGGTGGACATCATGAACCCCGGCGTCCACAAGGGCGCGGCCTTGCTTCGGCTGGGGGAGCGTCTGGGCGTCCTGCCCGAGGGCATGATGGCGTTCGGCGACACCTTCAACGACGCGGAGATGCTGAAGGCGGCAAAATACGGTTTCCTTGTAGAGAACGGCTCGCCCGCCCTCCGGGAGGAGGTGTCCTTCCTCGCGCCGCCCAACACCAGCTCCGGCGTGATGCAGGTCCTGCGCCGCGTTCTGGCCCAGAATGGCCGGGTCTGTGAATCGGATTTCAGAAGAGCAAAATAGAGAACGGCATCGGAGAAAAGCTCAGATGCCGTTCTTTTTATTGGTATAAAAGTGCACCCAGCACCGCCGAGAGCAGTATCATCCCGATGGGCGAAGGGGCTTTGTTCCTGACTTTCTGCCAGATGAGCCGCACCCCGGCCAGAATTGCAAGGATGCCAATGCCCCGCCATGCGGGCGAGGGCGTTTCAGCGGCGGTGGAGATGCCCAGCAGAGTGCTCAGCCCCATGGTGAAGGCTGTGGAGAGGATGAGGGCCACGACGCAGGGCCGGACGCCGGAGAGGAAAGCTTCGACCCCGGCGTACTTGAGCAGGTCGTGGATGAGGGCCGCGATGAGCAGGATGATGAAAAAGGACGGCAGAACGACGCCCAGCGTGGCGCAGAGCGCCCCCAGCACCCCGCCCTGCGACGCACCGATGAAGGTGGCCATGTTGACAGCCAGCGGGCCGGGTGTGGACTCCGACACCGCGATGAAGCTCAGGAACTCGGCCTCGGAGAGCCAGCCGTTGAGCAGGACTTTCTCCCGGATGAGGGAGATCATGCCGTAGCCGCCGCCGAAGGAGACGGCACCGATCTCCAGAAAGGTGAGGAATAATTTCAGAAACATCTTACTTCCCTTCCTTTCTGCGGCCGATGAGCCATGCAGCCACACCTGCCGCACCGCTGAGAAGGATGAGCAGGATGGACGAGACGCTGACACCGGCCAGCGAGAGGCCCACCATCACCAGCATGACGGCGGCGAGAACGCCGGTGGCAAAGGGTGACTTGTCCAGCGCTTTGAGCATCCGCACGCCTGCCGAGAAGATGAGGTAGATGACGCAGACCTGAATGCCCTTGAAGGCGTTGGCGATGACAGTGAGCTGGGTGAACTGCTCGAAAAACAGCGAGATGGCGTAGATGATGAGGAAGGACGGCAGGCAGACGGCCACGGTGGCCGTGGCCGCGCCGGGGACTCCGGCCAGCTTGTAGCCGAGGTAGGTGGCGCTGTTGATGGCCACCGGTCCGGGGGTGGATTCTGCAATGGCGGTCATGTCGAGGAATTCGTCTTTGTCCAGCCATTTGCGGCGCTGGATGAACTCTTCTTCCAGCAGGGCGATCATGGCGTAGCCGCCGCCGAAGGTGAACAGACCGATTTTGAAAAAGGTGAAAAACAGCGTCTCGAGGCTTTTGACCTCCTGCGCCGGAGTGTTATGTTTCATGGGCAGAGCCTCCTTTCCTTTATGTTACACGCGGGAAAGTCCGGTGTCAATAGCGGAGAAAAAGCGGGATTTTGCTTCCAGCGGCTTTACAATCCGGCCAAAAGGCGGTATTCTTTACCCATACCACTCTAAGATTCAGGAGGAAACGATGGACATCCGCCAGCTGCATTATTTTCTGGTCCTCTGCGAGGAGATGAACTACACCCGCGCGGCCCAGCGCCTGTTTTTATCCCGACAGGCCCTGCGTCAGAGCATCTCGGCCCTCGAGGCCGAACTGTGCGGGCCGCTTTTCCTCAGCGCCCACCACAAGCTCAGCCTCACCGACCGGGGCGTGAGCCTGCAGCGCCATGCCGCGCCGGTGGTGGAGCAGTTCCAGCAGATGCAGGCGGCGCTCCACGCCGAGATACAGTCGGCCCAGCCGGTGCGCATCGGTATCAGTGTCTCGCTGGTGCCGGACTATCTGCCCGGCCTTGAGACCCAGCTGGACAAGTTCCGCCAGCAGTACCCCCACATCGAGATGCGCTTCCGCCTGCTGGACAACGACGCCGTGGCCGAGGGCGTGGAACAGGGCGAGCTGGATGCGGGCCTTGTGATGGACCTGGGCTGTGCCGCACCGGTGCTGGCCCGCACTACCCTGCGGGCCGACCCGGCCTGCCTGCTGGTGCCGCGGGGCCACCCCTTCTGGGAAAAGGAGAGTGTGCCGCTGGCCGAGCTGCGGAACCAGAGGATCCTTCTGCCCAGCCTGCGGCAGGACCTGTTCGCCCCGCTGTGGGAGGCCTGCGCCCGGGCGGGCTTTGCGCCCAACGCTGAGATAGGCCCCAGCTTTTATCAGGCGTACTACCTCGTGCAGGAGCAGCTCTGCACCTGCCTGACCCGGTACGAGCCGGGCGCGCGGCGGGAGCTGGACCGGGTGCGGGACGTCCTGCTGGAAGACCTGCCGCCCCTCTGCGTCTCGCTTTTGCAGCGGCGCGACCATGCTTCGGCTTATATCGACCTGCTGCGCAGCTACCTGATGGAGGTGCTGGGCGGTGCGGCCAGCCTGCCGCCCCGGCGCGGACGGTCGGCGAAGCCCTTCTATAACCTGCCCGTCCTGTCCAGCGCGGCGGCAAAGCCCGCCGTGGTACATCCTGCCCCCGGCACTCAGCTGCCCTTTGAGGGCGGACACAACTTCCGCGAGCTGGGCGGCTACGAGGCTGATGAGGGCAAGCACATCAAGTGGGGCCAGATCTACCGGGGCATCCCGACGTGGAAACTCACCAGCGAGGCTGACCGGAAGCTGCTGGATTCTCTGGGCCTGCGCCTCATCCTCGATCTGCGCAGCGAGGCCGAAGCTGCCGAGACGCCCGACTACGTGCCGGACGGCGCGCGGCTGGTGCGCATCTGCGGTCTCTGCCTCGAGAACGGCAAAGAGGTGGACTTTTCGCCCGAAGACCGGGAGAACCTGCTGAAGGGAATGCCCGACGAGGGCCGTCGGATGGCGGACGCCATGTACGAGCGGATGCTCTTCGGCAACAAGGCGTACAAGGAGCTGTTCCGTGCGCTGGAAGCCGGTGAGACGCCGGTGCTCTTCCACTGCTCGGCGGGCAAGGACCGCACCGGCGTGGCCGCTATGCTCATCCTGCTGGCGCTGGGCGCGTCGGACAAGACCATCGCCGAAGATTTTGAGAAGACGAACATCTGGCGCAGGCCGGAGCTGGAGGCCGTCTGGGCCGAGCACGCTGAGGAGATCGCCGCTGACCCTGCCCGGAAGGACTTCTACCTCGGCGTGTTCGGCGTCCACCCGGAGTCTGCTCCCTTCGTGCTGAGCATCATCCGGGAGCGCTATGGCAGTGCTGACGCCTATCTGGAAGCCGAATACGGCCTCACCCCGGCCCGCCTGATGCGCCTGCGCCGGATGTATCTCGAATAAATAAAAAATAATTTCCGCTTTCGGCCTTACTTCTCCTTGACATTGTGCAAAATGTTTCGTAATATAAGAAGTAGTATGGAATCTAAGACGCTGCAGGCGGAACATTCCGCGACCAGATATTTCAATGGGGCTTCATCTGCCCGTTTTTATAAGCACATCTTGTAAATCGAAAAGCTGCACCAGACCTACCGCACAGGAAGATTTTTCTCTGCGTCTGTTCTTGTTGGCCTCTTTTGCGTTGAAAATTTGATTGATGTCTGGCCCGCGTTCGGCCGCACAGCGTCTCCTGCCTGTTAAAGCAAAATTTGACTGTTAAGGAGAGTGAAGAACAATGACCGTGATCGGAGTGATCGTGGCATTGATCGTTGCTGTCGCTGCCGCAGCTGCGGGCTATTTTATTGGTTACAACAACCGTAAAAAGACCGCAGAGGCCCAGATCGGCAGCGCCGAGGCCGAGGCGACCCGGCTGGTGAACGAAGCGATCAAGACCGCCGACCAGAAGCGCAAGGAAGCCATTCTGGAAGCAAAGGATGAGGCTTTCCGCCTGAAAGCCGAGGTCGATGCCCAGAAGGCAGAGGCCGATAAAGAGATCAAGCAGCGCCGTGCGGAGATCAGCCGCCAGGAGAACCGCATCGACCAGAAGGAAACTGCCCTCGACCGCAAGACCGAGGCTCTGGAAAAGCGCGAGGAAGAGCTGAAAAAGAAGCACGAGGAGGCCGAGGCCCATCTGGCCGAGGTCGATGCCCTGCGTGCCAAGGAGATGGAGCGCTTGGAAACGCTGGCCGGCCTGAGTCAGGAGGACGCCCGCGAAGTGCTGCTGCACAAGGTGGACGAGGAGCTGACCCACGAGAAGGCCATCCGCGTCGCCGCCTACGAGACCGATTTGAAGGAGAACTGCGACGGCATCGCCCGCAACCTCATCGGCCAGGCCATCAGCCGCTGTGCTGCTGACCACTGCAGCGAGACCACCGTCAGCGTCGTCCCGCTGCCCAGCGACGAGATGAAGGGCCGCATCATCGGCCGTGAGGGCCGCAACATCCGCGCCCTTGAGACTGCGACCGGCGTTGACCTTATCATTGATGATACCCCGGAGGCCATTACCCTGTCCTCCTTCGACCAGACCCGCCGCGAGGTGGCCCGCATGACGCTGGAGCGCCTTATCGGCGATGGCCGCATCCACCCCGCCCGCATCGAGGAGACGGTGGAGAAGTGCCGCCATGACCTCGAACTGCAGATGAAGCGGGAGGGCGAGCGCGCTGTCATGGAGCTGGGCATCCACGGCCTGCACCCCGACCTCATCAAGCTCATCGGCCGCCTGAAGTACCGCACCAGCTTTGGCCAGAACGCTCTGACCCACAGCATGGAAGTGGCTTGGCTGGCTGGCCTGCTGGCAGGCGAGATGGGTGTGAACGTCACGCTGGCACGCCGTGCCGGTCTGCTGCATGACATCGGCAAGGCTCTTGACCATGAGATCGAGGGCAGCCATGTCCAGATCGGTGTGGACATCTGCCGCAAGTACAAGGAAAATACCCAGGTCATCCACGCTATCGAGGCCCATCACGGCGATGTGGAGCCCAAGACTCCGCTGGCCTTCATCATTCAGGCCTGCGACGCCATCAGCGCTGCCCGTCCGGGCGCCCGCCGCGAGAATGTCGAGAGCTATGTGAAGCGTCTGGAGAATCTGGAGGAGATCTCTTCCAGCTTCGAGGGCGTCGAGCAGGCATTCGCCGTGCAGGCTGGCCGCGAAGTGCGCATCATGGTCAAGCCCGACGTCATCAGCGACGATCAGGTCATCCTGCTGGCCCGCTCCATCGCAAAGAAGATCGAGGACACGCTGGATTACCCCGGCCAGATCAAGGTCAACGTCATCCGCGAGAGCCGTGCCGTCGAGTACGCAAAATAAAATATCGAAAGATAGCAAGAGCCGCTGTGCGTATGCACGGCGGCTCTTTTTGCATCTGGTTCAAAATTTTTTCATAATTCACTTGACAACAGGGTTTGTATGTAGTATACTCCACGGCAACCGAACAAACATACATACAAAGTAGGTTTGTGTCAAATGGGAGGAACATCATGAGAGAGCGAATGTGTTGACAGACAAAAACGACATCACACTCAAAAATAAAGGAGGATCCGTTTTATGTCTGTAGAAATTCTGGATCTGGCCGCACTGGCCCTGACTGCCGTATTTTTTGCCCTGCTGTACTACCTGCACAAGAAAAAGCACGTTGACTTCGGCGTGCGCACCATTCTGGCTGTGGGCCTCGGCCTCATTGTGGGCCTCGTGTTCAAGGGCCACCACACCTATGTCGCCGCTGTGGGTACCATCTACGCCCACGTCGTTTCGGCTGTGGTCATCCCGCTGCTGATCTTCAGCATCATTTCCAGCATCACCAATCTGGGCAATTCCGTCCGCCTGAAGAACATCGGCCTCAAGACTGTTTTCTTCCTCGTCCTGAACACCTTCTTCGCCAGCCTCATCACCCTGATCGCTGGTGTCGTGACCAATGTCGGCCACGGTGTGAAGTATGAGCTGGCCACCGACTACACCGCCAAGGAAGTCCCCACCTTTGTGGACACGGTTATCAGCCTCTTCCCCCAGAACCTCGCTTCCCACTGGGCAAACGGCGAGGTGGTGCCTATCGTGGTCTTCTGCATTCTGGTCGCTATCAGCTACAACAAGATAGCCGCCAAGAAGCCCGAGGAGGTCGCCCCCTTCAAGAAGTTTATCGACGCCGGTGACGTTGTGATGGGCCGCGTGGTCAGCTATGTCATCTCCTTCACTCCGTATGCCGTCCTGTCCCTCATCGCCCGTGCCGTCAGCCGCTCTTCTCCGGCCGACCTCGTCCCCCTGCTGAGCGTTCTGGTGCTGGCTTATGTCCTCTGCGCGATTCAGGCCTTCGTGGTCGAGGGCGCGCTCATCAAGATCGTCGGCAAGCTGGATCCTGTCCAGTTCTTCAAGGGCGTCTGGCCCGCCGGCACTGTCGCCTTCACTTCTCAGAGCAGTGTTGGCACTATCCCTGTCACGGTCAACCAGCTGACCAAGAAGCTGGGCGTCAACGAGGACATCGCCGCCTTTGGTGCAAGTCTGGGTGCAAACCTCGGTATGCCGGGCTGCGCCGGTGTCTGGCCCACCCTTCTGGCTGTCTTTACCATCCACCTGCTGGGCATTGATTACACCCCGGTGCAGTACGCCTTCCTCGTTGTGCTGGCTGTGGTCGTCTCCATCGGTACCGTCGGTGTGCCTGGCACGGCTACCATCACTGCTACCGCTCTGTTTGCTGCTGCCGGTCTGCCGGTGGAAGCCATCATCCTGCTTTCGCCCATTTCCAGCATTGCTGATATGGCTCGTACTGCCACCAACGTCGTCGGCGCTGCCGCCGCTACCACCCTTGTGGCTGCCACCGAAGGCCAGCTGGACAAGGCTGTGTACAATGGCGAGGTCGAAGCACCTGCTGCCGAGGCAGTCTGAGCACTTTTCAAAGTGCTTTTGAGACAAAACTTCAGGCACATAAAGTAAAATAAAGTCCGGACAGCCCGCTATGCCGAGAAAGCATAATGGGCTGCTTTCTTTACAAAAGAAAGATACGGCACGAAACTGTACGCGGTAAAAGCACAAGTAATACTTATTTCACATGAACTGTACTTCATATGAATACACATCAAGAGCAAAACTATACAAAATTCAAATCGGAATTTTGGCGTGTAGTTGGTCAAACTACAGAAATCGTCGGGTTGAGGGTATAAATTTGGCAAAAAGTCTTTTCTTTCAGCGGTGGACGATGTATAATGCGGCCAAGGCACAAGGGTGTGCAGAAAGCTCCAGAGGGGGAGCGGAACACCTTGTGCATTTTTCAGAAACAGTCGCTTTAATACGTTAAAGCGGTGTTAGAGAGGGGAAAAGATATTATGAGATTCGATCGTCGTATTTCGCGCCGCAGCTTTCTGGCAGCAGCAGGCGTATCCGCAGCAGCTCTGGCCCTGACGGCCTGCGGCGGCTCCAGCTCCACGGCAGCGTCTACCGCTGCCTCCACCGGTGCTTCCAGCGCAGCTGGCACTGCCGCAGGCGGCACCCTGAACATCATGCTGGAGACTGAAGTCCAGTCTCTGGACCCGCAGATCGCCACCGACGGCACCTCCTTTGAGGTCATCGCCGACTACACCGACGGTCTGATGCAGATGGACGCCGACGGCGCAGCTGTCCCGGCCCTCGCCGAGACCTACGACATCAGCGAGGACGGCAAGACTTATACCTTCCACCTGCGCGATGCAAAGTGGTCCAACGGTGACGCCGTCACTGCAGCCGACTTCGTGTTCGGCTGGCAGCGTGCTGTTGATCCTGCCAATGCTTCCGAGTATTCCTATATGCTGTCTGACATCGGCCAGGTGGTCAACGCCGCAGAGATCATTGCCGGTGAGAAGCCCGTCACGGATCTGGGCGTGACCGCAGTGGATGACAAGACCCTCGAAGTTCAGCTGAACGTCCCTGTCAGCTACTTCCTGAGCCTGATGTACTTCCCCACCTTCTACCCTGTCAACGAGGCATTCTTCAACACCTGCAAGGATACCTTCGGCACCAGCCCCGACACCGTCCTGTCCAACGGTGCATTCATCCTGACCGACTACCAGCCCGCTGCTACCGCATTCGAGATGACCAAGAACCCCGACTACTACGACGCTGCAAACATCGCTCTGGATGGTCTGGCCTATCAGGTCATCAAGGACAGCCAGCAGGCTCTGATGAGCTTCCAGACCGGCGCACTGGATCTGACCCTGCTGAACGGTGAGCAGGTGGATCAGGTCAAGGACGACCCCCAGTTTACCAGCGTGGGCGCCGGCTACCTGTGGTACATCAGCCCCAACATCGATGCGGTGCCTGAACTGGCAAACGAGAACCTGCGCAAGGCTATGACCTTTGCTCTGGACCGCGACGCTATCACCGGCGACGTCCTGAAGGATGGCTCTGCCCCCTGCTACACCGCCGTGCCTCCTCAGTTCGCCACCGGCCCGGACGGCAGCGATTTCAGCGCTGACCAGACCAAGTTTGCTGATTCCTGCGCATTCGATGCAGCCAAGGCAGCCGAGTATTACGAGACCGCCAAGAGCGAGCTGGGCAAGGACAGCTTCTCCTTCGATATGGTCGTTGACGCCGACGATGCACCTCAGAAGGTGGCACAGGTCGTCAAGGAGCAGCTCGAGACCACTCTCCCCGGCCTGACCGTGAACCTGACCGTCGAGCCCAAGAAGCAGCGCGTGCAGGATATGCAGGACGGTAACTTCCAGCTGGGCCTGACCCGCTGGGGTCCCGACTACGCTGACCCCATGACCTACCTGGGTATGTGGGTCACCGGCAACTCCAACAACTACGGTCTGTGGAGCGACGCCGAGTTTGACTCCATCATCGAGGAATGCACCACCGGCGACCTCTGCACCGATCCCGAGGGCCGCTGGGCAGCTCTGTACGATGCAGAAGCCATCGTTCTGGAGCAGGCAGTCATCTTCCCGCTGTACGGCCAGTGCAATGCCGAGATGATCTCCAGCGCCGTTACCGGCGTGGATTTCCACCCGGTGGCTCTGAACCGTGTGTACAAGCGGGCCGCAAAGAACGCTTAAAGAAAAAACGCTGAACAAAGGCCGCACAGTGGCCCGCAAAAGCCACTGTGCGCCTTTTTGGCATTGTACCTGTCCGCGGCCCGCGCACGACTGACTGCGGACAGGAAAACCAAAGGGGGTTCACCTGACGTGAAAAAATATACGCTCAAGCGTATCCTCACCTCGCTGTTTACGCTGCTGGCCATCCTGCTGGTGCTGTTCATCCTGATGCAGCTGATGCCCGGCTCGCCCTTCAACGACGAAAAGCTGACAGCCGATATGAGAGCCGCGCTCTATGCAAAATACGGCCTTGACCAGCCGATCTACATCCAGTTCTTCCGCTACGTGGGCAATATGCTCCGGGGAGATCTGGGTGTGAGCTACAACATCTCCAAAAATACGCCTATCTCCCAGCTCATCCAGTCCCGCCTGCCCATCTCGATTCAAATCGGCGGCATGGCTGTTATGCTGGGCGCTCTGGTGGGCCTTGTGCTGGGCATTGTGGCTGCCCTCAAGCGGGATACCATTTTTGATACCATTGCCACCATTATCTCGGTCATCGGCGTGTCGGTGCCGTCCTACGTTTTCGCACTGGCCCTGAGCTACACCTTCGGCTTCAAGCTCCGCTGGTTCCCGATGCTGTTCTCCGCCAAGGATGTCTTAGGTTCGAGTGTCCTGCCCAGCGTGTCGCTGTCCATGTTCACCATGGCATCCATCGCCCGCTTCACCCGAAGCGAGATGATAGAAGTCCTCGACTCTGACTATATGCTGCTGGCCGAGAGCAAAGGCATCTCCGGCCCGGCGCTGATCTTCCGCCACGCCCTGCGCAATGCGCTTATCCCTATCATCACCGTGCTGGCCCCGCTCATCGTTGATTTGATGACCGGCTCGCTGGTGGTCGAGAAAATTTTCGCCATCCCCGGCGTGGGCAGCCTGCTGGTGACGGCCATCCAGTCCAACGACTACAACGTGGTCATCGGCCTGAGCTTTATCTACAGCGCCATGTACATTGGCATCATGCTGGTCGTTGACCTGCTGTACGGCATCATCGACCCGCGCATCCGTCTGGCAAAGGGGGACGACTGATATGGCAGAAAAAGCGATTCGACTGGGCGGCGAAAGCACCGCCGCAGCCATCACGCAGGCCGTGCAGGAACTGTACCCTGAGCACAAGTTCACCGAGGCAGAGTTTGCCCGGAAGGACAACGCGGCTGAAATCGCGGTGGATACCAACTTCGCGGCCCAGAGCTTCTGGAAAGACGTCCGCATCCGCTTCTTCCGCAAGAAGAGCGCCGTGCTGGGCCTCGTGATGATCATGATCATCCTGCTGCTGGCCATCTTTGGCCCGGGAATGAATGCTTATACTTATTCCGGCCAGGATCTGAGCCAGAAGAATTTTGCGCCTCGTGTCCCCGGCATCGAGCAGTTCGGCATTCTGGACGGCAGCGAGAAGATGAGCACGACCACCGGTACGAAGATCGTCAACAACTATGTCGAAAAAGGCAAGGATGACGTCTACTACTGGTTCGGCAGCGACCTCTATGGCCGCGACATCTGGACCCGTACCTGGGAAGGCGCCCGCGTCTCTCTTATCATCGCCGTGGCGGCTGCCGTCATTGATATGGTCATCGGTATGAGCTACGGCCTCATCTCGGGCTACTTCGGCGGCAAGGTGGATATGCTGATGCAGCGCTTTCTTGAAGTTGCCAACGGCATCCCCCGTCTGGTCATCGTTACGCTGCTGCTTCTGGTGCTGCAGCCCGGCATGATCACCATCATCTTCGCTCTGATGCTGACCGAGTGGGTGGGCATGAGCCGCATCGCCCGCGCTGAGATGCTCAAGCTGAAGGACCAGGAATTCGTTCTGGCTTCCCGCACTCTGGGTGCCGGCAGCTTCTTCATTATCTTTAAGGAAGTGCTGCCCAACATCATCGGACCCATCATCACCCAGGTCATGTTCAGCATCCCCACCGCGATCTTTACCGAGGCATTCCTTTCCTTCGTGGGTCTGGGCATCCCGGTGCCGCAGTGCTCGCTGGGTTCCCTGATCAGTGAGCTGTACAACAGCTTCACCACCCATCCCTATCAGATCATCCCGCCCATCGTGGTCATGAGCCTGCTGATGCTCAGCTTCAACCTGCTGGCCGACGGCCTGCGCGAGGCACTTGACCCCAAGATGAAGAGTATGTAAGGAGGCGCACAACATGCCTGATACGAAAAGAGAACAGGTCTTGTCGGTGCGAGACCTTGATATTACCTTTAAGACGACGGCCGGCCTCGTCCACGCCATCCGCGGCGTGAACATCGACCTGTACAAGGGCTGTCTCTTATACACATCTCCGAGCCCACGAGACTAAGGCGAATCT
>ENA-OZEV01000242-OZEV01000242.1-human-gut-metagenome-genome-assembly--contig:-NODE-242-length-22249-cov-8.010228_pt1 | contig 22249 bp, 15 predicted proteins | sample MGYA00244613_ERZ653624 | MGnify/ENA primary metagenome ERZ653624 (study PRJEB26926, sample SAMN06164936) | human gut metagenome | biome: ENVO:00009003; feature: ENVO:2100002; material: ENVO:00002003...
GCAGCGTCAGATGTGTATAAGAGACAGCGAGATGGCTGACCCCTCCACCGCCGGCCTGAGCAACGTCAACGTCAACTACATCGGCGGCTAATTCCCAATAGCGCATACATAAAAGAACGGAAGACTTCGGTCTTCCGTTCTTTTTCACATTTCTGACAGGGAAAGACATGCGAAAACCTTTTGCTTTTCATCGGAAAACGTGATATAGTATAATGTAGTTATGGTTTCCGTCCTCGCAGCGCAGCGCGTGCGGGCCATCAAAACGGAAGGAGGGCGAAAAAACTTGGAGAATCAGTATGCGATCGAAATGCTGAATATCACGAAGAAATTCCCCGGTATTATCGCCAATGACAACATCACCTTACAGCTCAAAAAGGGCGAGATCCATGCCCTGCTGGGCGAGAACGGCGCGGGCAAGTCCACGCTCATGAGCGTGCTCTTCGGTCTGTACCAGCCCGAGGAGGGCGTCATCAAAAAGGATGGACAGGTCGTGTCCATCAAGGACCCGAACGATGCCAACGCGCTTGGCATCGGCATGGTCCACCAGCACTTCAAGCTGGTGGAGTGCTTCAGCGTGCTGGACAACATCATTCTGGGCGTGGAGCCCAACAAGCTGGGCTTTTTGCAGAAGGCCGAGGCCCGCAAGAAGGTCGTGGCCCTGAGCGAGAAGTACGGTCTGCGTGTTGACCCCGATGCGCTCATCAGTGATATTTCGGTCGGTATGCAGCAGCGCGTGGAGATTTTGAAGATGCTCTACCGCGACAATGAGATCCTCATCTTCGACGAACCCACCGCTGTGCTGACCCCGCAGGAGATCGACGAGCTGATGGAGATCATGCGCGGGTTCAAGAAGGAGGGCAAGTCCATCCTCTTTATTACCCACAAGCTCAACGAGATCATGGCGGTCGCCGACCGCTGCACCGTCCTGCGCAAGGGCAAGTATATGGGTACCGTGGACATCAAGGACACCACCAAGGAAGAGCTTTCCCGCATGATGGTCGGCCGTGACGTCCAGCTTCAGGTCGATAAAAAGCCCGCTCACCCGGGCGATGTCGTGCTGGACGTGGAGGGTGTTACCATCCACAACGACCAGCGCAAGAAGGACTCCGTCAAGGACGTCACCTTCCAGGTCCACGCAGGCGAGATCGTCTGTCTGGCGGGCATCGAGGGCAACGGCCAGACCGAGCTCGTCTATGGACTCACCGGTCTCGAAAAACTGTCGGGCGGCAAGATCACGCTGGACGGCAAGGACATCACCCGCGAGAGCATCCGTCAGCGCTCGAAGGACGGCATGAGCCACATCCCCGAAGACCGCCACAAGCACGGTCTGGTGCTGGATTACAGCCTCGAGAACAACATGGTGCTCCAGCGCTACTGGCAGCCCGAGTTCCAGAAGGGCGGCTTCATCCAGTCCGATAAAGTCCGCGAGTACTCCGATAAGCTGATCGCTCAGTACGACGTCCGCAGCGGTCAGGGCAGCTCCACCATCGTGCGCAGCATGTCCGGCGGCAACCAGCAGAAAGCCATCATCGCCCGCGAGATCGACAAAGACCCCAAGCTGCTGGTGGCTGTTCAGCCCACCCGCGGCCTGGATGTCGGCGCGATCGAATACATCCACCGCCAGATCGTCGCCCAGCGCGACAAGGGCAAAGCTGTCCTGCTGGTCAGCCTCGAGCTGGATGAGGTCATGAACCTGTCCGACCGCATCCTCGTCATGTACGAGGGCGAGATCGTGGGCGAGTTCGACCCCAAGACCACCACTGTGCAGGAGCTGGGCCTCTACATGGCCGGCGCACGCAAGCAGGGAAAGGAGAGCAAATAAATGAACAAGAAAAAACTTTCCCACAGCAACCTCAACAGCTCCATCACCAGTGTGCTGGCCGCGCTGCTGTGCATCGTCATCGGCATGGCTGTGGGCTTCCTCGTGCTGCTGGCCATCAACCCGGCCCATGCATGGGGCGACGGCTTTGTCCGCATCGTTAAGGGCGGCTTCCATGACGCCCCCTACGGCGTCGGCAAGGAACTGGCCAACGCAGCACCCCTCATTATGACCGGTCTGTCCGTGGCCTTCGCCTTCAAGACCGGCCTGTTCAATATCGGTGCTGCCGGTCAGTACACGCTGGGCGCTTACGGCGCACTCTACTGTGCCATCATGCTCAAGATGCCCTGGTATGTCTGCCTGATCGTCGCCACCATCCTCGGCGGCATCTGGGGCGCTATCCCCGGCTTCTTCAAGGCTTACTTCAACATCAACGAGGTCATCACCTCTATTATGTTCAACTGGATCGGCCTGTATCTGGTCAATGAGTTTATCTACCAGAACGGCACCGGCCCCATGTACGACGTGCGCAACACCCGTACCCTGAACCTGAGCAAGAACGCTGAGTACGCCCAGTCCATCATCCCGGACTTCGGCCTGAACAAGATGTTCCAGACCAACAGCACCACCATTGCGATCTTCCTCGCTGCGGCAGTCGCCATTCTGATCTGGGTCATCCTGAACAAGACCACCTTTGGCTATGAGCTGAAGGCCGTCGGCCTGAACAAGAGCGCCGCCCGCTACGCCGGCATCAACGAGAAGAAGAACATCATCCTCTCCATGGCCATTGCAGGCGCTCTGGCAGGCTTCGGTGCCGGCCTCTACTACCTGTCCAACGTCTCTCAGTGGAACCCGCTGAACTCCACCAGCCTGCCGGCCATGGGCTTCAACGGCATCTCTGTGGCCCTGCTGGCAAGCTCCAACCCCATCGGCACCATCTTCTCCGCTATCTTCATCTCCCACATCTCGGTCGGCGGCTCTTTCCTGTCCACCAAGTATTACCCCACCGAGATCTCCGACCTGATCAGCGGTATCATCATCTACCTGTGCGCATTCTCCATGCTGTTCCGTGGCAAGATCCACTCCATGCTGTTCAAGAATGCGGACAAGACCAACGTGAATGCAGAGCCTGCCCCTGCTAAGACCGAAACCAAGAAGGAGGGCAAGTGATATGCTGCTTCTCATCAAGTATACTCTGCTGTATGGCATCGTGCTGATGCTGGTCGCTCTGGGCGGTATGTTCAGTGAGCACTCCGGCATCATCAACATCGCACTGGAAGGCATCATGGTCATCGGCGGTGTGGCGGGTGTCCTCACCCTCACCATGCTGCCCGAGAGCCTGCCGGCTTTCGCCACCGTGATCATCGCGGTGCTGGCGGCGGCTATCGCCGGCATGGTCTACAGCCTGCTGCTGGCCTTCGCGTCCATCAACCTGAAAGCGGACCAGACCATCGGCGGCACGGCCCTGAATCTGCTGGCGACGGCGGTGGCTGTGGTCATCTCCAAGAACTTCAGCGACAGCGGCAGCGCCAAGCTGAACTACTCCAACAAGCCTTTCCTGTTCAGCATCGGCGGCCTGGAGCTGAGCATCTTTGTCCCGCTGGGCATCGCACTGCTCATCATCAGCTACATCGTGCTATACAAGACCCGCTTCGGCCTGCGTCTGCGCGCCTGCGGCGAGCATCCTCAGGCTGCGGACTCTGTGGGCATCAACGTCTACAAGATGCGTTATGCCGGTGTCGTCATCTCGGGCGCTCTGGGTGCTATCGGCGGTCTGGCCTATATCGTGCCTCCCGTCCAGACCTGGAACTTTGAGGTTGGCGTGGCCGGTGCAGGCTTCCTTGCCATGGCCGTTATGATCTTTGGTCAGTGGAAGCCCTTCAACATCTGCGGCGCAGCCATGTTCTTTGCCGTGTTCAAGAGTCTGGCCAACATCGCCGACTCCACCTTCCTCGCACAGCTCCACTGGTCCAGCAACATCTACAACATGATGCCCTTCGTGGCATCCATGGTCATTCTGGCCTTCACCTCCAAGAACAGCATGGCTCCCAAGGCCGAGGGTATCCCCTACGACAAGGGTTCCCGCTGATTCGAGCGTATTTTCCGGGCGCAGCTGCTTTTCCGGGCGGCTGCGCCCTTTTTGCTTCTTTTTCAACAGATTCCACAAAACAGCGCTTGCTTTTGCAGGGAAATTTGCTATACTTGAATTACAATGTCATACGATTGCCGGAGGCGGGGCAGCGCGGCCCGGGCCGTCGGCGGAGAATATTATTTAGGAGCGTGACCTTATGCGCATTTACGATTTGATCGCCAAGAAGCGGGACGGCGGCACCCACAGCCGCGAGGAGCTGGAAGCCATCGTCAACGGCTTCGTCAGCGGCGAGGTGGCCGATTACCAGATGGCGGCCTGGATGATGGCAGTTTATCTGCGCGGCATGACCGACGAGGAGACTGCCGAGCTGACCGACGTGATGGCCCACAGCGGCGTCATGGTAGACCTTTCGCCCATCCCGGGCATCAAGGTGGACAAGCACTCCACCGGCGGCGTGGGCGACAAGACCACGCTGGTCATCGCGCCCATCGTGGCGGCCTGCGGCGTCAAAATTGCCAAGATGAGCGGCCGCGGCCTCGGCCATACCGGCGGCACCATCGACAAGATGGAGAGCGTCCCCGGCACAAAGACCGCCCTCTCGCAGGAGGAGTTCTTTGCACAGGTGAATAAGATCGGCCTGTCGGTCATTGGCCAGAGCGAGGGCATCGCCGTGGCAGATAAGAAGATGTATGCTCTCCGCGACGTCACCGCAACCGTCAGCTGCATCCCCCTCATCGCGTCCAGCATCATGTCCAAGAAGCTGGCCTCCGGCTCGGACGCTATCCTGCTGGACGTCACCACCGGTACCGGTGCGTTCATGAAGACCGTGGAGCAGAGCATCGAGCTAGCCAAGCTGATGGTCTCCATCGGCACCCATCATGGCCGCCGCGTCGCTGCTATGATCACTGATATGGACACCCCGCTGGGCCACAACATTGGCAACAGCCTCGAGGTCATGGAGAGTATGGACGTGCTCAAGGGCCACGGCCCCGCCGACCTGACCGAGGTGTGCCTGCAGCTGGCTACGAATATGCTGGTGCTGGCCGATAAAGGGTCTCCCGCCGAGTGCCGCGCCATGGCCGAAGCAGTTATCGCAGACGGCTCTGCCTTTGCAAAGTGCAAGGAGATGTTCGCGGCTCAGGGCGGCGATACCCGCGTTCTGGATGACTACAGCCTCTTCGAGAAGCCCGCCGCCAGCTATGAGCTGCTGGCCGAAGAGGACGGCTACATCGTCGCTAACGACGCCGAGAAGATCGGCTCTGCCAGCGTTCTGCTGGGCGCAGGCCGTCAGAAGAAGGGCGACCCGCTGGACTTCGCCGCCGGCATCACCCTCCACAAGAAGCGCGGCGACTACGTCCACAAGGGCGAGAGCCTCGCCACCTTCTACGGCGCGGCGGATAAGTTCGACGCTGCCGCCGCCGAGTACCGCAGCGGCCTCGTCTACGGCCCCGAAAAGCCCGAGGAAGCCCCGCTGGTCTACGCCCTCGTCACCAAGGACGGCGTGGAGCGGTACTGAAATACCTGAATCGCTGAGAACGGCCCCGGGATCTGTGTGTTCCGGGGCCGTTTTTCCACCAAAACTGCGCTTTGTGGTTGGATAAAGCCGACAGAAGGGCTGATTTTGTAGATGTTTTGCCCGAGATGTGGTATAATCTACTCAATAGCGCCCAGACGGCGCAGGAGAAGAGAAAGGGTTATTCTATGAAGATCGTTTTGGTGGGCGGCGGCAAAGTCGGCACAGCGCTGGCGCGGCAGCTCAGTGAAGAGGGTCACAACGTGACCGTTATCGATACGAACAAGGCCCGTGTGGAGCATATTGGGGAGTCCTACGATGTGATGAGCATTCTCGGCAACGGCTCGTCCATCATCACCCTGTCCGAGGCGGGCGTGGAGGAAGCGGACGTGTTCATCGCAGTCACCGGCTCGGACGAGCTGAACCTGCTGTGCTGCATGTTCGCCAAAAAGGCGGGCCACTGCCACGCCATCGCCCGCGTGCGCAACCCGTCTTACAGCCATGAGCTGGACTTTATCAAGAAGCAGATCGGCATCTCGGCCATCATCAACCCCGAAATGGCAGCGGCCAAGGAAATCTCCCATCTGCTGCGCTTCCCGGGCGCAAGCAAGATCGATACCTTCGCGGGCGGACGTGTGCGGCTCATCAAGTTTGCGCTGACCGAGCAGCAGGGGCTGGACGGCGTGGCCATCCATGAGATCCCCACCCGCCTCAAGAGCGACATTCTGGTCTGCGCGGTGGAGCGTAACGGTGGGGTCATCATCCCCAACGGTAACTTTGTGCTGCAGAACGGCGACCAGGTCACCTTCCTCGCCACGCAGGAAAAGGCCCACGAGTTTTTCCAGCGTATCAATATGCCGGTGCGGCCGGTGCGCAACGCCCTCATCGTGGGCGGCGGTGCCATCGCCTATTATCTGAGTCAGGAGCTGCTGGAAAATCACGTCCGCGTCCGCATCGTCGAGCGGGACCCGGCCCGCTGCAATGTTCTGGCCGAGTCCCTGCCTGAGGCACAGATACTGAACGAGGACGGCTCCAACCGCGACTTCCTGCTCTCGGAAGGTCTGGAATCCACCGAAGCCTTCGTGGCTCTGACCAACATCGACGAAGAAAACGTGCTGCTGACCCTGTTTGCGAAAAAGCACTCCAAGGGCAAGCTGGTCACGAAGATCAACCGCCTCGAGTTCGACGATATTCTGGCCGGGCTCGATTTGGGCAGCATCGTCTACCCCAAGTACATGACCTGCGATTACATCGTGCAGTACGTCCGCGCCCTGCAGAACGAGGCCGGCAACAACATCAAGACCCTTTACCGCATCCTCGACGACCGCGTGGAAGCGCTGGAATTCACTGTCCATGAGGAGAGCCGGGCCACCGGCGTGCCGCTGAGCCAGCTGCATCTGAAAAAGAATCTGCTGCTCTGCTGCATCACCCGCGGCGACCATATCCTCATCCCCCGCGGCGGCGACCAGATCCAGGTGGGCGACAACGTCATCGTCGTCACGCTGGAACACGGCCTGCACGACCTGCGGGACATCGTGGAAGAGTAACGGGGGACAGGACGTATGAATTATGCGATCGTCTTTCGTCTGCTGGGCTACATCCTGATGATAGAGGGTACACTGCTGCTGCTCCCGGCGGTGACGAGCCTCATCTACGCCGAGTGGGCCGTCATGGGCGTGTTCCTGCTGACGGCGGCCATCAGTGCGGCGCTGGGTTTTGCCCTGCGGACCATCAAGCCCCGCAGCAAGGTGTTCTATATGCGGGAGGGCTTTGCGGCCACCGCCCTGAGCTGGATCACCATCAGTATCATGGGTGCAGTGCCGTTCGTCCTCACCGGCTGCATCCCGAATCCCGTGGACGCCATGTTTGAGACCGTTTCGGGCTTCACCACCACCGGTGCCAGCATCCTGCCCGGTGTGGAGGGCCTGCCCAACGGCATCCTGTTCTGGCGCAGCTTCACCCATTGGATCGGCGGCATGGGCGTTCTGGTGTTCCTGCTCTCCCTGCTGCCCCTGACCGGCGGCTCCCACGTCAACCTGATGAAGGCGGAAAGCCCCGGCCCGCAGGTGGACAAGCTGGTGCCGAAGGTGCAGTCTACGGCCAAGATCCTGTACGGCATCTATTTCGCGCTCACGGTGGTGGAGTTCTGCTTCCTGCTGGCGGGCGGAATGAATGTGTTCAACTCTCTGCTCACGGCCTTTGGCACGGCGGGTACTGGCGGCTTCGGCTTCAAGAACGACAGCTTTGCCAGCTTCTCGCCCTACATCCAGTGGGTCGTGACCATCTTTATGATCCTCTTCGGCGTCAACTTCAACGCGTATTTCCTGCTGCTGCTGCGCCGGTTCCGCCGCGCAGCGTCCAGCGAGGAAGTCCGCGCCTATTTCGCCATCATTCTGGCGGCGGTGGCCGTCATCACGGTGAACATCCGCAGCCTCTACGGCACCTTCGGCGAGGCGCTGCGCCATGCGGCCTTCCAGGTCGGCTCCATCATTACCACCACCGGCTTTTCCAGCTGTGATTTCGACCTCTGGCCCACGCTGGCAAAAGAGGTGCTGGTGCTGCTGATGTTCGTGGGCGCCTGCGCGGGCAGCACTGGCGGCGGCATCAAGGTGAGCCGCTTCCTCCTGATGGGAAAGACGCTGGGCAAGGAGCTGAAGCAGGCCCTCCACCCGCAGGTGGTGGCCCCTGTCCGGATGGACGGCAAGCTGGTCAATCATGAGACCATCCGCACCACCAACGTCTTTCTGGCGGCCTACATCTTCATCTTTGCGGCGAGTTTCATGCTTGTCAGTCTGGACGGCTTTGACATGGTGACGAACTTCACCTCCGTCGCCGCCACCCTGAACAACATCGGCCCCGGCCTCAATCAGGTGGGTCCCATGATGAATTTCGGGGCCTACTCCAACTTTGCAAAGCTGGTGCTCATCTTCGATATGCTGGCCGGTCGTCTGGAAATTTTCCCGATGCTGGTGCTCTTCCTGCCCGATGCGTGGAGAAGATTCTAAAAGTTTTATAACGCAAAAAATCCCCCGGTCCAGCCGGGGGATTTTTGTCTGTATCAGAACGTCAGATCGACCTTTTCCTGCGCACGGTATTGCAGAGCCTCGAGCAGCGAATCCTCGTCGAGGAGGCGCTTGCCGGAGAGGTCGGCAATGGTGCGGGCCACCCGGAGGATGCGGTCGTGGGCGCGGGCCGAAAGGCCCAGCGTCTCGTAGGAGGCCCGCAGGAGCTGCTCGGCAGCGGGGGTCATCCGGCAGATGCGCCGCACCTGCCCGGCGGTGAGCTGGGCGTTGCAGCGCACATCCTCGTAGCCGGGAGCAGCGTACCGCTGGGCCTGGATGGCCCGGGCAGCAAGGACTTGTTTCCGCAGCTCGGCGCTGCTCTCGGAAGGGGCAGCGCCATGCAGTTCATCGAAGGCCACCGGGTCCATCTCGACGCAGAGGTCGATGCGGTCCAGCAGCGGGCCGGACACCCGGCTGCGGTACTGCCGCACCGCGCTGGGCGAACAGGTGCAGGCTCGGGTAGGGTGGCCGTAGTAGCCGCATTTACAGGGGTTCATGGCGGCGACGAGCTGGAAGCGGCTGGGATAAGTGGCGCTTCCGGCGGCTCGGCTGACCGTGATGCAGCCGTCCTCGAGGGGCTGGCGCAGCACTTCGAGGCTCTCGCGGGAGAACTCGGGCAGTTCGTCGAGGAAGAGGACGCCGCAGTTGGCCAGACTGCACTCGCCGGGGCGGAACTGTGCCCCGCCGCCCGCCAGCGCAGCCGAACTGGCCGAGTGGTGGGGGCTGCGGAAAGGCCGTGCCGTCACGAGGCCCCGGCCTGCGGGCATCTGCCCGGCAATGGAATAAATTTTCGTCGTCTCCACGGCTTCTTCCCGGGTCAGGGGCGGCAGGATGCCGGGCAGGCGGCGGGCCAGCATGGATTTGCCGGTGCCGGGCGCACCGACGAGCAGGACGTTGTGTCCACCCGCAGCCGCGATGACCATTGCCCGGCGGGCCAGCGGCTGGCCGCAGACGTCAGCGAAATCGGGAACATGGCTCCACGCATCGGCAGGGTCGAAGGGAACCGGAGCCGTGGGAGAAATGGGCTGGATGCCCCGCAGTGCGTCCACGACCTGACGGGCCGTTGCGGCAGGATAGACCTGCATCTCGCTGCCGCAGGCTTCAGCGGCTTCGGCAGCGTTCTCGGCGGGGACATAGAGCGCCCGCACACCGCCGGCGGCAGCCTCCAGCGCCATGGGCAGGACGCCGGACACCGGGCGGAGACTGCCGTCCAGCGCCAGCTCCCCCAGAAAGGCCGTGTCCTTTGGCGGCGGCTCCAGCTGCCCGGAAGCGGCCAGCACCGCCAGCAGCAGGGGCAGGTCATACACCGGGCCGGTCTTGCGGACGTCGGCGGGAGCGAGGTTGATGGTGATGCGGCGGTCAGGCCACTTGAAGCCCAGATTTTTCAGGGCTGCGTGGACGCGGTCGCCGCTCTCCCGGACGGCGGAGTCCGGCAGGCCGACGATGGAGAGGGCGGGCATCCCACCCGAGATGTCGGCCTCGACTTCCACGGGAAAGCCGTTGAGGCCCTTGAGGCCGAAGCTCTTGAGGACTGCGTACATGGGCGCTCCTTTCTGCCCGATGGGGCGGCAGAAACAATCCATAAAAGGGGATAATAGATTTTTACGATGATTCGAAATTTATTCCAAGATAACAGACAAAATGAATGAAATAGTTGGCCAAGAACTGACTAAGAAATGGTAAAGATAGGGCGCAGATGCCCAAGTTCGACACAATTTTCTGTTTGAATCTATTATATTAGAGGGCATGTGAGATGTCAACGAAACGCGGGCTATCTGCGATTGGAGGAAGAATCTTATGGTTGCGAAAGAGTACTGCTGTTACACCAGGCCCTATTCCAGTATCGAAGGCTTTCAAATTGCACACACGCTGTACTACAGCGCAAGCGTAGAGGAAGAGGGAGTTGTATTGGCAGTGCGGCGGCAGCAGGGAGAAGAGTGTGTCACGGAGCAGGTCATCTGCCCGGTGGGCGACTTCGGGCGGCTGATGTCCCTGATGCGGTATCTGTGCGAAAATGGAGTAGGGCTGGGCCACTGGCTGGATGTACTGGACGACGCAGGGCAGGTGTACTGGACCTGCACGGCTGCAAATGGGCAGCAGGAGAGCGGAAAACCTGCACGATTTGTGGCATTTGCTGGTTTTGAGGGGGAAAACTTGGTACATAATCCTGAATTGACACAAAGCGTATAAAAGCTTATATTATAAGTAGACTTGGATGAATTTGTCCATTATGGTCAAAAATTACAAAGGTAAGGTGTGCAATATGTATCAGGATGAGTATAAGCGCTGGCTGGCAGCGGATCTGGAGGACGCAGATCTGAAGCCGGAGCTGGCCAGGATCGAGGGAAACGACGACGAGATCAAGGACCGCTTTGCCGTTGCACTGAAGTTCGGTACCGCCGGCTTGCGCGGCGTGCTGGGCGCTGGCACCAACCGCATGAACATCTACGTCGTGCGTCAGGCCACCCAGGGTCTGGCAAACTGGGTCAAGACCCAGGGCGGCAACCAGACCGTGGCCATCAGCTATGACAGCCGCCTGAAGAGCGACGTCTTTGCCAAGACTGCCGCCGGTGTTCTGGCCGCAAACGGCATCAAGGTGCGCATTTATGATGCTCTGATGCCTGTCCCGGCCCTGAGCTTTGCCACCCGTTACTATGAGTGCAATGCGGGTATCATGGTCACCGCTTCTCATAACCCCGCCAAGTACAACGGCTACAAGGCCTACGGCCCCGACGGCTGCCAGATGACCGATGACGCCGCCGCCATCGTCTATGACGAGATCCAGAAGACCGATGTCCTGACCGGCGCAAAGTACATCTCCTTTGCCGAAGGCGTCGAGCAGGGCCTCATCCGCTTTGTGGGCGACGACTGCAAGAACGCCCTCTACGCCGCCATTGAGGCACGTCAGGTGCGCCCGGGCCTGTGCAAGACCGCCGGCCTGAAGCTGGTCTACAGCCCGCTGAACGGTTCTGGTCTGGTGCCGGTCACCCACGTTCTGAACGACATGGGCATCACCGATATCACCATCGTGCCGGAGCAGGAGTACCCCAACGGCTACTTCACCACCTGCTCCTACCCCAACCCTGAGATCTTCGAGGCTCTGAAGCTGGGCCTCGACCTCGCCACCAAGACCGGCGCCGACCTGATGCTGGCCACCGACCCCGACGCTGACCGCGTGGGTATCGCCATGAAGTGTCCGGACGGCAGCTATGAGCTGGTCTCCGGCAACGAGATGGGCGCTTTGCTGCTGGATTACATCTGCGCTGGCCGCATCGAGAAGGGTACCATGCCCAAGGACCCCGTCGCCGTCAAGTCCATCGTCTCCACCCCGCTGGCCGATGCCATCGCCGCCCACTACGGCGTTGAGATGCGCAGCGTGCTGACCGGCTTCAAGTGGATCGGCGACCAGATCGCAAATCTGGAAGCTGCCGGTGAAGTGGACCGCTTCATCTTCGGCTTCGAGGAGAGCTACGGCTATCTGGCCGGTCCTTATGTCCGTGACAAGGATGCCATCATCGGCTCCATGCTCATCTGCGAGATGGCTGCTTACTACCGCAGCATCGGTTCCTCCATCAAGGAGCGTCTGGAAGAGATCTACAAGCAGTATGGCCGCTACCTGAACAAGGTGGACAGCTTCGAGTTCCCCGGCCTGACTGGCATGGAGAAGATGGCCTCCATCATGCAGAAGCTGCGTGACGAGCCCCTCACCGAACTGGCCGGCCACAAGGTGGTCAAGGTCACCGACTACAAGAAGCCCGAAGAGACCGGCCTGCCCGCCGCAAACGTCCTCATCTACACTCTGGACAACGGCGCTACCGTGGTCGTCCGTCCCTCCGGCACTGAGCCGAAGATCAAGACCTACTTCACCACTCTGGGCAAGGACCTGGCCGAGGCTCAGGCTCAGAAGGATGCTCTGGCAGCTGCCATCGAGCCCATCCTCGCATAACGCAGAAATTTCATAGAAAATTTATGCCCCCGTACAGCGCCAAAAGTGCTGCACGGGGGCATTTTTGATGGGCGCGGGCAGTTGCAGTTTGTGGGTGGATACGCTATAATATTCAATGAATAATAATATGCTCTGTGCAGTGCGGCACGGGGCAGGAATAAAATGGGGCAGGTGTAAGAAATTGGAACATCGTGTAACGGCAGTCCTGGTGGCGGCGGGTTCTTCCACCCGGATGGGATTTGATAAACTGAGCTTCGATCTGGGCGGTGAGACCGTCTTGGAGCGGAGCGTCCGGGCCTTTGACGAGTGTCCGGAGGTGGACGAGCTGGTGATCGTGACCGGCGCGTCCAGTGAGAATGCCCAGCGGGCCGCTGCCCGCTGCAAAAAGCCGGTGCGGCTGGTGAAGGGCGGCTCGACCCGCGCCGAGAGCGCCCGCAGCGGCGTGGCCGCTGCCCACGGCAGACTGGTGGCCGTCCACGACGCGGCCCGGCCCTTCGTGAGCCAGAGCGTTATCGCCGACACGATAGCGGCCGCTGCCCGCTGCGGTGCCGCCGCCCCGGCAGTGCCGGTGAAGGACACCATCAAGCAGGCGAAGGGCGGAAACGGCAAGACTGTGCCGGAAGGCTGCATGGTGGAGAACACCCCCGACCGCAGCACCCTTTATGCGGTGCAGACGCCCCAGTGCTTCGACCGCGCAGCCTATCTGGCGGCGCTGGATGAACTGGACGAGGCCAGCACCCGCCTCGTCACCGACGACTGCAGCCTGTTCGAGCTGACGGGCCGTCCGGTGGAGCTGGTACAGGGCGACTACGCAAACATCAAGATAACCACCCGGGAGGACCTGCCCCGGACCGAGAACGGAGGAAAGAAAATGCGCATTGGTCATGGTTACGACGTCCACCGTCTGGTGGAGGGCCGCAAGCTCATCCTGGGCGGCGTGGAAGTGCCGTATGAAAAGGGCCTGCTGGGCCACTCGGACGCCGATGTGCTGGCCCACGCGGTCATGGACGCCGTGCTGGGCGCAGCGGCGCTGGGCGACATCGGCCAGCACTTCCCCGATACGGCGGAAGAGTACGCCGGTGCCGACAGTCTCATGCTGGCCCGCCGTGTGGCAGAAATCATGACCGAGCACGGCTGGCGCATCGAGAACATCGATGCCACCATCCTCTGCCAGCGCCCGAAGCTGGCCCCCCACATCCCGGCCATGCGGGCAAAGCTGGCCGAGGCTTTCGGGATGCCGGTGGACGCCGTGAGCGTCAAAGCCACCACCGAGGAGCATCTGGGCTTTACCGGCGAGGGGCTGGGCATCGCGGCCCACGCCGTCGCCCTCATCGAAGCAGTGTGAACGGGAGAATGTGACCCATGACTCTGAACTCTATCGTAGCAAACTTCCAGACCTTCAAGCTGGTAGACCTGCTGGACATCCTCATCATCGCGTTCCTCATCTACCAGCTGCTGGGCTTCGTCAACCGCACCCGCGCCGGCCAGCTGGCCAAGGGCGCGCTCATCGTCATGGCGGTCTACCTGGTGGCGAACATCCTGAATATGCGCACCGTCACCTGGCTGCTCAACTCGCTGCTGCAAGTCGGTCTGCTGACGCTGGTGGTGCTGTTCCAGCCCGAGATACGGCGTGCGCTGGAGCGGATGGGCCAGACCGACCAGTGGGCCTATCGCTTCTTCAATAAAAACCGCTACAACGACACCAGCCTCAAGGGCGCGTGGCGCAGCGCCATCATCGCCATCTGCGACGCGGCAGAGCGCTTTTCGGAGACCAAGACCGGCGCGCTCATCGTGCTGGAACGGAACACCAACCTTTCTGAGATCGTCCGCACCGGCACGCCCGTGAACAGCGCAGTCAACCTCGAGGTGCTGGGTACCATCTTCTACGAGGGTACCCCCCTCCACGACGGCGCAGCCATCATCGAGGATGGCCGCATCAAGGCCGCAGGCTGTGTGCTGCCCCTTTCCAACAACCTGGACCTGGGCAAGGACATGGGTACCCGCCACCGCGCCTGCCTCGGCATCGCCGAGAACTCCGACGCCATCGCCATCGTGGTCAGCGAGGAGACGGGCATCATCTCGATGGCGAAAAACGGTGTGCTCATGCGCCACTTTGACCGTCAGACCCTTTACACCCGGCTGGTGGATGAGATGATACCCAAGGAGACCGCCAGCGAGAAGAGCGCTGCCGAGGGCTGGAAGGCCCGGGGCAAGCGCCTGCTGAACTGGGTGAACAACAAGGAGGAGGATGAGCAGCAATGAGCACTGAGCAGAACAACGGCAAGCCTGCCGTACCCCCCAAGCGCAATCTGCTGAACGACCGCCGCATCCGGCTCCTGCTTTCTTTGCTGGGTGCAGTTATCGCATGGATGGCTGTCACCATCGTCGTGCAGCCCGGCACCACCACCACCATCTATAATGTTCCGGTGGACTTTACCTATGATTCGGCTGCCTACACTTCCCGGGGCCTGAGCATCGTCAATGCAGAGGAAAAAACGGTCAACCTGAAACTTTCCGGCGACGGCTACACCATCGGCAGCCTGTCGGCCAACGACTTTGTCGTCTACCCCGACTGGTCCAGCGTCCGCGACAGCGGCGAAAAGAGCCTGCGCCTTCAGGTGCGGAGCCAGAGCACCCTGCTCACCGGTGTGTCCGTCTCCATCGACGGCGACAACACCGTGGACGTGGTGTTCGATGTGGTGGAAGAAAAGACCCTGCCTATCCAGGTGACGACGAATTACCTGAAGATAGCAGACGGCTATATCCTCTACGGCACCGACATCTCGAAGGAGACGGTGACGCTCTCCGGACCCAGCACTGAGCTGAGCCAGGTGGAGACCTGCACCGCCGAGGTGACCTACAACGGCGAGCTGACCAGCCCCGTCACTCTGGACACCAGCCTGCGTTTTTACACCCGCAGCGGCAGGGAGGTGGAATTTGAGTATACTACTCTGGAAACGGACAGCGTCGAGGTCACGCTGCAGGTGTATAAGCTGGCCACCCTGCCGGTGGAAGTCAGCTTTATCAACGCGCCCCGCGACTTTGACCCCTCGGTGCTGGTCTACTCCCTGAGCAAAAAGACCCTCAATGTGGCCGGCCCGGAGTCCCAGATCGACCGTCTGTCCACCCTGTCGGTGGGTACCATCGACCTTTCCACCTTTGCACTGGATAAGGTGTACGAAATGCCCATCGAACTGCCCAGCGGTATCCGTCTGCTGGACAACATCTCCAGCATCACGGTCAGCTTCGACAGCTCCCGTCTGGAAACCAAGACCATGAACCTGCCCGCCAGCTGTGTGCAGGTCATCAACCTGCCCTCCACCTACACCCTGACCGTGGAGACGGAGCGGCTGATGAACGTCACCCTCTGCGGCCCGGCCGGTTCGCTGGAAGCACTGAATCCGGAACAGGTGGTCATTGAGATCGACGCCGACGACTTCTATGTCGCCATCGGCCAGCAGAACATCGCCTGCCGCCTCTATGTGCCGGCCAACGACAAAATTTTTGCGCTGGGCAGCTATGTGGTGCAGTGCAAGATAGAAAGTAACTGAGTATATGATCCTGATCCATGATATTCGCCTGCCCCTCTCCGCCGGGGAGCCGCAGGCCTACGAAAAAGCCCTCCGCCTCGCCCGCATCCCCCGGGGAAAGGTGAGCCATCTGGGCATCGCCCGGCTCTCGGTGGACGCCCGCCACGGCCAGCCCAAGCTGGTGTACACCGTGGCCGTGACCCTGAAAGAGGAGAGGGAAGAGGCCGCCTGTGCGGGTGCTTCCCGCAGCGTCACCGTCCGGGGCAAGACCGATCTCTCGGTGCAGAACGGCACTCTGCCGCTGACGCACCGGCCTGTGGTCTGCGGCCTCGGCCCGGCGGGCCTCTTTGCGGCGCTGCTGCTGGCCCGTCAGGGCTACCGGCCCATCGTGCTGGAACGCGGCCCGGCGCTGGATGAGCGCGTCAAGGCCGTGGAGCATTTCTCCGCCACCGGTGAGCTGGACGAGAACGCCAACATCCAGTTCGGCGAGGGCGGCGCCGGAACCTTTTCGGACGGTAAGCTCACCACCCGCATCGGCGACGAGCTCTGCGGCTTCGTGACCGAAGTGTTCCTCGAGCACGGCGCGCCGAAGGAAATTGCCTGGCAGCAGAAGCCCCATGTCGGCACCGACCTGCTGCGGGGCGTCATCACTTCGATTCGAAAAGAGATCGAGTCGCTGGGCGGTGAAGTCCACTTCAACACAACCCTCACCGGCTTCGAGCGGCGGGATGGCCAGCTCGTCGGCATCCAGACCACGGACGGTGCGTTCCCCTGTGAGGCGCTGGTGTTCGCGGTGGGCCACTCGGCCCGCGACACCTTCGGGATGCTGATGGACAGCGGCCTCGTGCTGGAGTGCAAGCCCTTCAGCGTCGGCTTCCGGGCAGAGCATCTCCAATCGGAAATCGAAAAGAGCCTCTACCACGAGGCGGCGGGCCATCCGGCCCTGCCGCGCGGCGAATATCAGCTTTCGCAGCATGTTGAAAAACGGTGCGTTTATACGTTCTGTATGTGTCCGGGCGGCCAGGTGGTGGCTTCGGCCAGCGAAAAGGGACGCGTCGTGACCAACGGCATGAGCTACCACGCCCGCAGCGGCAGGAATGCCAACGCGGCCGTGGTGGTCAGCGTGGGCGGTGAAGACTTCGGCAACGACCCTCGGAAGGCCATCGCCTTCCAGCGGGAGCTGGAAGCCCGGGCCTATGCGGCAGGCCGTCCCGGCGGAGAGTATGCTGCCCCGGCGGAGAACATCCAGAGCTTTTTGGAAGGCAGGGGCCGGCTGAACATTGGCCGCGTCCAGCCCACCTATGACCGGGGCGTCGTCGCTGCGGACCTCGGCGCGTTGCTGCCGACCGAACTGGCCGACACCCTGCGGGCCGGTCTGCGGGCTTACGAGCGGAAAATTGCGGGTTACACCGCCCCCGAGGCCATTCTGACCGGCCTCGAGACCCGTACCAGCAGCCCGGTGCGGCTGAAACGGGAAGAAAATTTTGAATGCGCCCAGCTGGCAGGATTGTATCCCTGCGGTGAGGGTGCCGGATATGCGGGCGGCATCATGAGTGCCGCCGTCGATGGCCTGCGGGTGGCCCGCGCCATCATCAGCCGGTACAGCCCGGCAGAAGGGTGAGAAGTTGAATGACTGATCGTGAAAACGATTTTAACCGCACGGCGCAGGACGGCGAGGGCCGTCAGGTGCAGCAGGAGCTGGAACGCCAGCTCCGCGAGCTGGGCGACACCATGTCCGACTCCTTCCGCCACGGCTTTGAGGGCCGGGGCGAGGAGATCGGCGACCGTGTGTGGGATGTGGGCCGCGCCGCAGTGAACGCCGCCGGTTATGGCATCTCGGAGGCAGGCCGGGCCTTTCAGGCCGGAAAACAGGAGTACCAGAAGCGGGCCGAGGAGGCCAGAAGCAGCGCCAGCGCCAGCGGGATGACCGACTGGGCGCGCAATTTCTTTGCGAAGAAGCCGGAACCGACGGCCATCGAGAATATCCGCACCAGCGCGAAAAAGCGCCACAGCGCAGGCGTCGCCATGCTGGCGACCGGCATCACCTTCGCCGTCATCTTCGGCATCACGGCCATCGCCTGCTTCGGCACGGCGGGGGCGTTCACGTCCGGCGGCGTGATGGTGGCGGCTGATATGACGGTCCTCAGTGCCATCGGCGATCTCGCACTGGGTGCTATCGCGGTGACGGGGTGGTGCTCTGCGGCTGTGACCGCTGTGTTCGGCTGGCTGACCGCAGCGGGCGCATCCCGTATGAAGGCCGCCAAGACCCTGGAGCTCTACGCCGATACCGCTGAGGGCTTCGACTGGCACAAGGGCCTGTCCCTCTCCATGCTGGCCGACCTGACGCATAAAAAGAAGACCAAGGCTCTCAAGATGCTGCGGAAATTCATCCACAAGGGCTGGCTCAGTGCCTGGCTGGACGAGAAAAACGACAAGCTCTACCTGACGGCAGAGGACTACCGCGCTGCACAGGAAAATCAGCCCCAGCCCGAACCGGAAAAAGCGCCGGAACAGGCCGGAGAAGTCCCCCTGAACCTCGAGACGACCCGCCGCTTTGCGCAGGTGCTCGAGAAGGAGCAGGGACTCATGGAGGATGAGCGGGCTGTGGAGGAGTTGCAGCATATGCAGAAGACCACCGAGTCCATCTGTGCCTGGCTGGAAGCCCACCCTGAGAGCCTGCCTAAGGCCCGCCGCTTTGCGGAATACTATATCCCCACCACCCTCAAGCTCCTGCACACCTACAACGACGTGCAGAGCCAGCAGGGCGAGAACGCGGAGGCCATCCGCCGGGATATTGCGGGCATCCTGCACACCCTGAATCAGGCTTATGATAACCTCTACGATAAGCTTTTGTCGGACGTGGCACTGGACGTTTCCAGCGAGATCGCTGCGCTGCAGGGGATGCTGGCGAACGATGGTCTGGCCGGGGAGGGATTGCGATGACCTACCGGGCCTGGAACACCAAGACCGTTGACCGCGCCGCGCTGAAAGAGCTGACAGCGGCCATCGCCCAGCAGAACACCGAAGAGCTGGAATACCAGAACATGGACGAAGAATGGAGCGAGGAAAAGTACCGCTCTGTCCTCGCGGTCCAGCAGAAAGAAGTCGGCCTGCTGGCCGGCATCCTCGCTGCCCGGGGCATCACCGACCCCGCCGAGGCGCTGACCCTTCTGGCGGGCGAAGAAGAGCTGAGCGACCCCATGCTCCTGACCGACATGGATAAAGCCTGTGAGCGCATCCTGCGGGCCATCGACGAGGGGGAGACGATCGTCGTCTTCGGCGACTACGACGTGGACGGTGTGACCGCCACGGCCCTGCTCTATCAGCACCTGAAAGGGATGGGCGCCGCCGTCAAGTGTATGCTGCCCAGCCGGGAGGGCGACGGCTACGGCCTCTCGAAGAACGCGATCCAGTCGATTTATGATAAGGGCTGCCGCCTCATCGTCACGGTGGACAACGGCATCTCTGCCGTAGAGGAAGCCGCATTTGCGGCCAGCCTCGGCATCGACCTCATCATCACAGACCACCATCTGCCCCACGACACCCTGCCCCAGGCAGTGGCCATCGTGGACCCCCGCCGTGCCGACGACCACAGCCCCTTCAAGGGCCTGTGCGGCGCGGGCGTGGCCTTCAAGCTCTGCGCCGCGCTGGATGGCTGCCCGCCGGAAGAGATGCTGGAATACTGCGGCGACCTCGCCGCTGTTGGCACCGTGGCCGATGTTATGCCCCTGACAGGGGAGAACCGCACCATCGTCAAAGCAGGTCTGCGCCAGCTGCAAAATACGGACAGACCCGGCTTCTGCGCCCTTTTGGAAGAAGTGGGCCTTGCAGGCAAGCCGGTGACGGCAGAGAACATCAGCTACGCCATCGCGCCCCGCATCAATGCGGCGGGCCGGATGGACAGCGCCGTGACCGCTTTGCAGCTGGTGCTCTGTGAAGACGAAGACCGGGCGGTCGAATTGGCTCATAAGCTGAGTGACATCAACATCCAGCGGCAGGAGACGGAGATGGAGATCGTCAAAGCCGCGCAGGAGCTGCTGGACGCTGAGCCGGAACGCCTCGAAGACCGGGTCATCCTGCTCTGGGGCAGAGACTGGCACCCCGGCGTCATCGGCATCGTGGCCTCCCGCCTTGTGGAAAAGACCGGACGCCCGGTCATCGTGGTGTCGGTAGATGAGCACGGCGAGGGCAAGGGCAGCGGCCGCAGCGTGCAGGGCTTCAACCTGCACGAGTGCATCGCCTCCTGCGCCGACATCCTGCTTCGCTTCGGCGGCCACGCCATGGCAGCGGGCCTCTCGGTGCGGGAAGAGGATCTGCAGACGCTCCGCCAGCGGCTCAACGACTGGGCGGCCCGGGAGTGTCCCGTGCTGCGCACCCCGCCGCTGGAGTGCGATCTGTCCGTCCACCTCGACCGTCTGACGGTGGAGAGCGTCCGCCGCCTCGACCAGCTGGCACCCTACGGTGCCGACAACCCCAGCCCGGTCTTCGTGCTGGAAATGGCTGTCGTGGAGGGCGTCTATGCCGTCTCGGAGGGCAAGCACTGCCGCCTGCGTCTGCGGCAGGGCAATTCCAGCATCTACGCCGTCTGGTTCGGGATGCACCCGGAACAGGTGCCTTACTCGACGGGCGACGTCGTGGACGCAGCCATCAGCCTTTCGGTCTACGATTCGCCCCGGGGCGCACAGCTGTCGGGCCGCATCATCGAGCTGCACCCGGCGGGCCTCGGCAACACAGCTGCAGAGCAGGCCGCGCTGGTGCAGGCGCTGCGCCGGGGTACGCCCCTGACGCCGGAGCAGAAGGAGAGCATCGCCCCGGAGCGCAGTCATATCATCACCGTTTATCGGGAGCTGCAGGCGCGGCGCTGGCACGCCGAGGACCTGCAGCCCCTGTTTGCAAAACTCGGCGAGGAGAACACCGGTCGGACGCTGGTGGCCGTCGCCGCGCTGGAACAGGTCGGCCTCATCACAGCGGCTGACCGGGGCGGGGCAAAGTTCTGGGAACTCGTGCCTGCCACCGGAAAGAAAAACCTTGCCGATGCGCCCATCCTGAAATGTCTGGAGGAACGATAAAGATGCCTGAGGGAAAGAAACCTGTCCTCCCCTCGCCCGCAGCACCGGCTGCGGCGAAAGAGGACAGCTACTCTGCAAAGACCCATCTCCACCAGCCCGTGCCGGTGACGGAGATGGCTACCGTGGCCGCAACGGCCCTGCCGGCCAACGCCCCTGAGGGGACCCTTCCCTCGGAGGTGCGGCCCGAGATCGTGACCTGGGAGAAGCTGGTGGAGGCCATCAAAGCCAGCGGCAAAGCCTACAATATGGCCATGATAGAAAAGGCTTACGACCTGGCCAACGACGCCCACAAGGGGGTCTGCCGCCGCAGCGGTGAGCCCTATATCTGCCACCCGCTGGCTGTGGCCCGCCTCGTGCTGGACCTCGGCATGGACAGCGAGAGCATCGCCGCCGCCCTGCTCCATGATGTGGTGGAGGACACCCCCACCACGCTGACCGACCTGACCACCGCTTTCGGCGAAGAGGTGGCTGCGCTGGTGGACGGCGTCACCAAGCTGACCAAGATCCAATTTTCCAATATCGAAGAGCTGCAGGCCGAGAACCTGCGCAAGATGCTGCTGGCCATGAGCCGTGACGTCCGCGTCATGATCATCAAGCTCTGTGACCGCCTGCACAATATGCGCACCGGCGACGCATGGCCGGAGCAGAAGCGCCGCGACAAGGCCCGGGAGACCATGGAGGTCTACGCTCCCATCGCCAACCGTCTGGGCATCCTGAACGTCAAGGAGGAGCTGGAAGACCGCAGCCTCCACTACCTCGACCCCGTGGGCTACGAGGAAATCAACAAGATGCTCAGCGAGCGCGCGGGCGACGAGTTTCTGGCCAGCGTGTCGGGCGTCATCAAGAGCCGCCTCGAGGAGAGCGGCATCGAGGGCGCGACCATCAAGCGGAGAGTCAAGAGCATCTACGGCATCTACCGCAAGACCATCATGCAGAACAAGTCCTTTGATGAAATTTACGACATCTATGCGGTGCGCATCATCCTGGACACCCTGGCTGAGTGCTACAGCACCCTGGGCCTCATCCACGATATGTACCACCCGCTGCCCAACCGCTTCAAGGACTATATCTCCACCCCCAAGCCCAACGGCTACCAGAGCCTCCACACCACCGTCATCGGCCACGAGGGCATCCCCTTTGAGGTGCAGATACGCACCCGCACCATGGACGAGCAGGCCGAGTACGGCGTTGCCGCCCACTGGAAGTACAAGGAAGGCC
>ENA-OZEV01000258-OZEV01000258.1-human-gut-metagenome-genome-assembly--contig:-NODE-258-length-21310-cov-9.583957_pt1 | contig 21310 bp, 15 predicted proteins | sample MGYA00244613_ERZ653624 | MGnify/ENA primary metagenome ERZ653624 (study PRJEB26926, sample SAMN06164936) | human gut metagenome | biome: ENVO:00009003; feature: ENVO:2100002; material: ENVO:00002003...
TCATGCGCTACGGCAACCTCAACGCCAAGCAGAACGTGAAGTTAGTGATGATGGATGCGGGCGGGCGCGACATCCTTTCGCTGGAACGGATGGAAAACGGAAAGTTCGTCAAGGCGGACATCTTCGAGCATCCTGTTTCCTTCGCGGTGGAGAGCCATGCCAACGTAGGCTCTCCCGAAGAAGCCCTGTCTGCGTCGCTCAACAAATATGGTACGGTCAATCTCGACTATATGCGGGAGATAACCGACAGCACGGCGGAGGATTTGCTCACTGCCCTGCAAGGGCGCATCTACTACAATCCGCTCGTGACCGGTTACGAAATCAAAGACCGTTTCATCGCCGGAAATGTCATAGAGAAAGCGGAACGCATAGAGGCATGGATGGGTGACAATCCCGAAAATGAGCGTATGCCGGAGGTGAAGCAGGCGTTGGAGGCTCTGAAAGATGCCGAGCCGCAGCGCATCGCCTTCGAGGATCTGGACTTCAATTTCGGGGAACGCTGGATTCCGACGGGTGTCTATGCCGCCTACATGAGCCGGCTGTTCGACACGGAGGTGAAAATCGCCTATTCCGCAAGCATGGACGAGTTTTCGGTGGTGTGCGGCTACCGCACCATGAAAATCACGGACGAGTTTCTGGTGAAGGGGTATTACCGGAACTATGACGGTATGCACCTCCTAAAACACGCCCTGCACAACACCTGCCCTGACATGATGAAGTCCATCGGCAAGGACGAGCATGGCAACGACATCAAGATGCGCGACAGCGAGGGAATACAACTCGCCAACGCCAAGATTGACGAGATACGAAACGGCTTCTCCGAATGGCTCGAAGAGCAGTCGCCGCAGTTCAAGGAGCGGCTTGTGACGATGTATAACCGCAAGTTCAACTGTTTCGTGCGCCCGCGCTACGACGGCTCCCATCAGACCTTTCCCGACCTCAACCTGAAAGGGCTGGCAAGCCGGGGTATCAAGAGCGTCTATCCCTCACAGATGGATTGCGTCTGGATGTTGAAACAGAACGGCGGCGGAATTTGCGACCACGAGGTGGGAACCGGTAAGACGCTGATAATGTGCATCGCCGCGCATGAGATGAAGCGTCTGAATTTGGCACACAAGCCGATGATTATCGGGCTGAAAGCCAACGTTGCGGAGATTGCAGCCACCTATCAGGCGGCATATCCCAACGCACGTATTCTGTACGCTTCGGAGAAGGACTTTTCGACCGCCAACCGTGTGCGCTTCTTCAATAATATAAAGAACAACGACTACGATTGCGTCATCATGTCGCACGACCAGTTCGGCAAGATACCGCAGTCGCCGGAATTGCAGCAGCGCATCCTGCAAGCAGAGCTTGACACGGTGGAGGAAAACCTCGAAGTGCTACGGCAGCAGGGAAAGAACGTGTCGCGGGCGATGCTGAAAGGATTGGAGAAGCGCAAGCACAACCTTGAAGCGAAGCTGGAGAAGGTGGAACACGCCATAAAGTCACGCACGGACGACGTGGTGGATTTCAAGCAGATGGGCATCGACCACATCTTCATAGATGAGAGCCACCAGTTCAAGAATCTGACTTTCAACACGCGCCACGACCGTGTGGCGGGATTGGGAAACAGCGAGGGAAGCCAGAAGGCACTTAACATGCTCTTTGCCATACGCACCATACAGGAGCGCACAGGAAAAGACTTGGGTGCGACCTTCCTCTCCGGCACGACTATCAGCAACTCACTGACTGAATTGTACCTGCTGTTCAAGTACCTGCGCCCGAAGGAGCTGGAACGGCAGGACATAAGGTGTTTCGACGCTTGGGCGGCGATATTTGCCAAGAAGACGACGGATTTTGAATTTAACGTGACGAACAATGTGGTCCAGAAGGAGCGTTTCCGCTACTTCATCAAAGTGCCGGAGCTTGCCGCCTTCTATAATGAAATCACGGACTACCGCACGGCGGAGGATGTGGGCGTTGACCGTCCTGCCAAGAACGAGATACTGCACCATATACCGCCCACGCCGGAACAGGAGGACTTCATACAGAAACTGATGCAGTTCGCCAAGACGGGCGATGCCACCTTGTTGGGCAGGCTGCCGCTTTCGGAAACGGAAGAAAAGGCGAAGATGCTCATCGCCACGGACTATGCCCGGAAAATGGCACTCGACATGCGCATGATAGACCCGAATTACGAAGATCATCCCGACAACAAAGCGAGTCACTGTGCCAAGATGATCGCGGAGTATTATCAAAAATACGACGCCCAGAAAGGCACGCAGTTCGTTTTCTCTGATTTGGGGACATACCAGCCGGGCGACGGGTGGAACGTCTATTCGGAAATCAAGCGCAAACTGACGGAGGACTACGGTATACCGCCAAGCGAGGTGCGCTTCATTCAGGAGTGCAAGACCGACAAGGCGCGGAAGGCGGTGATAGACGCCATGAACGCCGGGACGGTGCGTGTGCTGTTCGGCTCTACCTCTATGCTCGGAACGGGTGTGAACGCCCAGAAACGGTGTGTGGCTATCCATCATCTCGATACGCCGTGGCGACCGTCCGACTTGCAACAGCGTGACGGACGCGGAGTTAGGGCAGGTAATGAGATTGCCAAACATTTCGCCGGGAACAACGTGGATGTAATCATCTACGCGGTGGAGAAGTCACTGGACAGCTACAAGTTCAACCTCCTGCACTGCAAGCAGACTTTCATCAGCCAGCTCAAAAGCGGTGCTATGGGGGCGCGTACCATCGACGAGGGGGCAGTGGACGAGAAATCGGGCATGAACTTTTCGGAATATATGGCGTTGCTATCCGGCAACACCGACCTGCTGGACAAGGCGAAACTTGAAAAGCGCATCGCCTCGCTCGAAGGGGAACGCAAGTCGTTTAACAAGGGCAAGCGTGATTCGGAGTTCAAGTTAGAGTCGAAGACGGGCGAGTTGCGTAACAACACGGCTTTCATAGATGCCATGACGGAGGACTGGAACCGCTTCCTTTCGGTGGCGCAGACCGACAGGGAGGGCAACCGCCTTAATATAATAAAGGTGGACGGTGTGGATTCCGCCGATGAGAAGGTTATCGGAAAGCGTTTGCAGGAGATAGCGAAAAACGCCACTACGGGCGGGCTTTACACACAGGTCGGAGAACTGTACGGTTTTCCGATAAAGGTGGTGAGCGAGAGGATACTCAAAGAGGGATTGGAGTTTACCGACAACCGCTTCGTGGTAGAGGGGAACTACAAGTACACCTATAACAACGGACATCTGGCAATGGCTGATCCGATGGCTGCCGCCCGAAACTTCCTGAACGCGATGGAGAGGATACCCTCCATTATCGACCAGTACAAGGCGAAGAACGAGGTGCTGGAGAGGGAGATACCGCAGTTGCAGGAGATAGCGGGCAAGGTGTGGAAGAAGGAGGACGAGCTGAAACAGCTGAAGTCCGAACTCGCCGCACTGGACCGCAAGATACAGCTTGAGCTGGCTCCGGCTCAGGAAAACACGGAAGAGAACCGGCAAGGCAACGAGAAAAAACAGACGGAACAACAGCCGGAAAGCCCGCACGTGGACTTTGTACGCAGTCATTTAATTATAGGGAGACCCGGTTTATCGGAATCCAAAGGTGTAAAACTTTAATATCGAAGTCTTGACAGAAAAAGCCAGTGGTTGAATTTTTCACCACTGGCTTTAATTCTAATAATTTTTCAATCTAATATGACCGAATCTATAACGTTAAATCATAGATTATGTGTCTATTTGTGAAGAAAAAGACGTATTTTTGTATCAAAATCAAATAAGCATAACAATGGAACCATCTATATACCGTTTTTCACTTTGTGCCGCACTGCCGTTGATGTTATTCTTCGGCTTTTATTTTTTGTTTGCAAAGACTCCTGAAAAGAAAATTTTCAAGAATTATCTCCGCTCCCGACAGATTATGGGTATAGCTATGCTGCTGCTTTCGGCAAATTATTCGGTACATTTCTTCTTTGGTATTCGATTAAAAAATGCGGATTCTTCCATATTGATGAACATGTCCACATACTTCCTGTGCTATTCTCTGTTCAGTTCGGCATTGATAATGTTGCTTGATCGTTTTTACATTACCAAACGGCGTGTGTGGACACATATCATTTTATGGATTATATTCTCAACTCTTTCCGGAGTTGTGGTGTTCCTGGTGCCAAGCGGAATCATACAAAAAATCTCTTTATTTGCTTTAGCTGTCTGGTTAGTTGTTTTTGGAGTCGTTTTAGCTCGCAGAGTCATAGTTGCATATCGTAGAGCCATTCGGATTTTCAATGAAACTCAGGCGGATGATATAGGCGCATATATCGAATGGCTTTCCATATTCACTTATTGGGCTGTTATCTTCGGTGTCGGATGCGGATTGCTGACATTTCTGCCAGACAAATATGTTTTTATCTGGATTTTGTCGTCAATACCGTTCTACAGCTATCTTTTCTACAGCTATCAGAACTACCTGCTGTTCTATGAACAGGTGGAAAATGCTTTTGAGCAAGATATACAATCTGAAGAAGAACTTCTGACAAATTCGGGAACTGAACCCGAAATGGTTTCAGAAGAGGAAATTCCAGTGTCCTATACAGGAATTATAGAGAAGGTGGACAACTGGATAAAGACAGACGGCTATGTCCAGCAGGGACTTACCATAAAAGAACTGTCCGAAATACTTCATACGAACCGTACCTATCTTTCCGCTTATATCAAGACTACGTATAAAATGACATTCCGCGAATGGATAACCGGTCTCCGGTTGGAGTATGCGAAAAACATACTGAAGGAACATCCGGAAATCAATATACAGAAGCTGGCTGAGTCTTCCGGTTTTCTTTCCCGCAGTAACTTTATCAAATTATTTTCCGAGAAGGAAGGATGTACGCCTGCCAAATGGAAAAAAGCAAATCGGGAATAATTTGTATACTAAAAAACATTGAAAGAGGTCTCAGAAACCCATTTTCAAAAAGTGCTCAAACGACAAAAAAAGTGCTAATTCGACAAAAAGGTGCTCTAACGACAATTTGAAAAGTGCTCAAACGACAATTTTTATAAAACGCTGTATTTTAACAGAAAAAGTTTTTGTAATATTTTGGGCGCTGAATGGCATTTATTACCTTTGGAGAAGACAAAGATAATAAATTCAAGTTTATATGAGCAGAAAAATCACTTTTCTTACCCTGTTTCTGTGGCTGATGACGGTAACTTTTCCTGTCATTGCGCAGCAGAAAGCAGACACGACCTACACCTTCCGGTTCGTTCCGCAGAAGGACATGTTCTACGTGCCTTGGAATGGCAATGACACGGAACTTGCCCGCTTGTTGGAATGTATCGAAAACAACAAAGCAACAATTCTTGACGGCAAACTGCCGCTACTGGTTGACGGCTACTGTAATTCACTGGGCAGTGAAGCCGAGAACCTTGCCACGGCGAAGATCCGTGCCAATCGAGTAAAATCCGAACTAATTACACGCGCGAAAATCAAGGAAGAAAACTTCATTACCCACAATCATGCGACAGGGGGTGATTTTGTAATCGTGTGCCTAACGGTACCCACAAAGGAAACGGCCGCGATGGATGCGGAAGCAGAAGCACGACGCAAGGCGGAAGCCGAACGTCTGGTAGCCGAGAAGCGTGCCGAGCAGGAACGGCTTGCCGAAGAGCAGCGTAAAGCGGAAGAAGCCCGACTTGCCGCTGAAAAGGCAGAAGCCGAGAAAAACGCTCAACAAAATACACTTGCCGACACGCCGTCGGAAACCAAAATCACAACTGATTATCATCTCTCCCTGCGTGCCAACCTGCTGCGCTGGGCTACCTTGACACCAGATTTAGGACTTGAATGGCGCATCTGCCCATCGTGGGGCATTGCCGTAAACGGCTCGTGGACTTCTTGGAGCTGGAGTGGCAAAGACCGCCGCTATGCACTCTGGGAAGTGGCTCCAGAAGTACGTTACTATATGGGTGAGAAGAAAGCCTGGTATCTGGGTGCGATGTTCAAGACCGGACAGTTCAACTACAAGCTTTCTGAAACAGGCAAGCAGGGCGACCTGATGGGTGGCGGCATCACCGCCGGCTATCAGCTGCGGCTGAACAAGGTACTGGCTCTTGATTTCAACCTCGGTTTGGGCTACCTGAATGCCGATTTCGAAAAATATGAAGTCATCGACGATGTACGTGTACGCCGCGGCAACGAGACAAAAGATTGGTGTGGTCCCATCAATGCCGGTGTGACATTGGTATGGAAGTTATTCTAACACGGAGGAATAGAATATGAAAGCAAGACAATATATAAATATGATGGGAATGGCAGCCGCCGTGCTGCTCTCTTCCTGCGTGAAGGACACGCTTTATGACACGCCGCATCCCGACTACGGAAAGATTGCGGTGACAGCCGACTGGTCGGCCCGCGGTGAGGGTATCGACATACCTGCCACATGGACGCTCACCATGGGCAACTATACGGGTACGGAGACTTCCGCCACCCATACCCCCGACCATCTGTTTGCTCCGGGCAGCTACACCCTTGCGGTGTGGAACCCGGCTGAAGGAATCACCGTGAACGGCACCACAGCCACCATTGCCGCAGCCACGGGAACCCGGGCAGGCACGGATGCCTTTGTTAACAATGCCCCGGGATGGTTCTTCACCTATACGGAACAGGTGACCATCGAGAAAGACAAGGACTATCCGCTGACCGCTGCAATGAAGCAGCAGGTACGCGAACTGACGCTTGTCGTCAAACCGACGGGTGATGCCGCCGGACGCATCACGGAGATTGTTGCCCATCTGACGGGTGCAGCCGGAACACTCGATTTCGCTACCGATACCTACGGAGCCGCTTCAAACGTCGTGCTGCCCTTCACCAAGATAACCGAAGGTGACGATGCCGGCAAGTGGAAAGCTACGGTGCGGCTGCTGGGTGTGACCGGCACGGAACAACTGCTGATGGGTGAAATCCGCTATGCTGACGGCAACCCGACCCCCACCACGCTGAAAAGCGACCTTACGGAAGCCCTCAAGGAGTTCAACACCGGAAAGGGCAAATCGCTGACCCTCGGCGGAACGCTGGTTGAGACTCCCGAAAGCATGGAAGTGGACGGAGCCGAAATCAACGGCTGGGAAGAAGTGAAAGGTGATGATGTAAATGCCGATTTGTAAATAATTAGCAAACCGAACACAGAAGCAAAGCTTGCTTTGATTTTGCTGAGGTGCAGCAATTATTGAAATGGAATTTAAATAATAAAATTATAGATATAATGAAGACAAGATTTTTTACACTTGCAGCGCTCGCCCTCGCACTGGTAGCCTGCAACAACGACAACGAGAACCTGAACGGTGACCCCGTGGCCGCCCAGTTTACCGCCAACATCGCCCCCGCCACCCGCGCCAGCGGAACCACCTGGACTGGCGGCGACCGTATCGGCATCACCGACATCGGCAACGATTCCCAGTACGGCAACGTGCCTTTCATCCTGAAAAACGGGAAATTTGAGGCAGAAGGAAAGGTTATCTATATCGAAGATGCAAAGACCCATACTTTCCGCGCCTACTATCCGTACAACGCGGCGGGAGGCATCCTCACAGCCACGACCGATGCCACGGCGCAGCAGAACCAGCCTGCCATCGACTTCCTCTTTGCTTCAGGAGCCACGGGAGACAAAAACAACCCGGTAGTAAGCTTCACCGACAAAACCGCCAAAGGCGGTGAAGACAACTCCTTCCACCACCGCATGAGCCAGATAACCCTTACCTTCGAGGCGGGCGACGGCGTGAATTTCAGCGTGGTCAAGCCTGAACGTTACACGCTGGACGGATTGTTACTCACCGGTACGTTCAACACGGCCGACGGTATTGCCACCGCAGACAACGGACTACAGACCAGAGAACTGACCATGAATCTGGCAGACGGCAATCTCACGTCATCGATCATCCTCTTCCCGCAGACAGTTGCATCCCTGCCGTTGGTTGTGAATTACAAAGGTCAGGAATATCATGCCACACTCACCATGCCCGATGGCGCACTGCTGGCGGGCAACAACTATACCTATACCGTCAAGGTACGCAACAAAGTCCTTGAAGTCAGCGAAGCCACCATTGCAAAGTGGAACGATATAGACGGTGGAGATGTGGGTGCTGACCTGTAGGATTTTAATAATTAATCGATTAGAATGAAGAATTATGAGACATAGATTATTTATCCCCGCAGCCACCGCACTGCTGTTCGCCCTCGCCGCCTGCACGCAGGACGAACTTGCTGGCGATAACCGTCTGCCCGAAGGTGAATACCCCGTCGTCATCCGTGCCACCGGATTGTCCGTAGAAGCAACGCCGCTGGCAGCCCCTTCCACCCGTGCCGCTGTGGACGGCGACTGGCAGGGCGTCACTTCCGTGGCACTCAAGATGGGCGATGCGGTAAAGGAATACACCGTAACGGCTTCTACCGATTTCAAGAGTGCCACGCTTTCACGCGAGAACGACCCGTACTACTGGACCAGCCGCGACCCGATTACCGTATTGGCATGGTGGCCCTTCGACAATGCCGACATCACACAGATGCCTGCCGTGAAGGTGGCCGAAGACCAAAGCAAACTGGCTGACTTCCAAAACAGCGATTTCATCTCTGCTGAGAACCGGAAGGTGGAATTTAACAACCCGACTCTTGAATTTACCCACCGCACGGCACGCGTGACAATCGAACTGAAGCCCGGCACGGGATTCACGAGCGTCGCCGGTGCCACGGTGAGCCTCGTGAGCCTGTCCGCCGATAACGGCAACCCGACCGCCATCAAGACTTACAACGCAAGCGGCAACACCTACGAGGCACTGACCGCCCCGCAGACCGTTGCGGCAGGCAAGCAGTTCATCCGGGTGGAACTCGGCGGCGGCACCTTCTACTTCTGCCCGCAGAACAACGTCGTATTAGAAGCGGGTAGCCGCTATATCTACACCGTCAAGGTGAACGCCACCGGCTTGACGTTAGAGGGTTGCACTATCGGTGAATGGGCTGACGGCGGCGGCGAGAGCGGCACAGCCGAGGATTTGGGCTACATCTACGACAGCAACACCAATACCTACACGGTCTATAACGCCGACGGCCTGCTGGCATGGAACGAAGCCGCACAAAAAGACAGATCGATAAATTGCACCCTCACCGCCGACATCGACCTGACGGGTAGGGAATGGACACGGATAGGCACATGGCCAGGTTACTCCGGCATCTTTAATGGGCAGGGACACCGCATTACGGGATTAAACTTTTCAGCAGCGACTACTGAACTTTTTGGGTTATTAAATGTACGTGGTGTGATAAAGAACCTACAACTCATAGATGTGAATCTGTATGGCAGTAGTGGAAATACTGCTGGAATAGTGGGCCGAAATCATGGCCAAATCATTGCCTGCTCTGTGACGGGAAAAATTTCTGCATATGGTAGAACTTGTGGTATAGCCGATTTAAATTATGGCAGTATCACAGCTTGCTGGTTTGACGGCACATTGAAAGATTATGAATCTGGAGCTATAGTGCGTTTCAACTACAATACTATAACTTCCTGTTATTGGGGAGGCAATGCCGAGCGAGGAGAATTCCGTAATTTTGGAGGAACGGTAGATGCCACGAAGGTGGACGGCGCGACCGTGAAATGGCAGACAGCCGTCGACGGCATGAACACCGCCCTCACCGCTGGCGACTACCAGTGGGTACTCGGCACCGACGGTCTGCCCGTATTGCAAAAGAAACAATAACGAACCCTAAACAACACGCATCATGAAACGAACAATCATCCATACATCTGCAGCCATAGCCCTGCTGCTCGGCATTGCCGCCTGCACGCAGGACGAAGCGGGCTTCCTGCAGGAAGGGGCGGAAGGCACACCCATCGTCTTTACCGCCACGGGGCTGAACCCCGCTGCGACAGCCATTGCCAATACCCGTTCCACCGTGGACGGCGACTGGGAGGGTGTGCAGAGCGTGGCAGTCCTGATGGACGGCACGGTGAAGACGTACAACGTGACGCCCTCCACCGTCGATCTCACCAGCGCCACGCTGACCTCCACCGACCCGTACTACTGGACCAACCACAACGACATCACCGTCACAGCGTGGTGGCCCTACACCGCTGGCGAGACAACCCCACCTGCGGTAAAGGTAAAAGCCAACCAAAGTACCCAGAAAGACTTTGAGGGCAGCGACCTCATCGTAGCCGACGGACAGACGGTGACCTACGGTAGCCCCACGCTCCGCTTCACCCACCGCACGGCACGGGTGACCATCGTTCTGACGGACTACACCGAGGGGCTGGCATCCGTGCAGCTGACGGGCCTCTCCACCGAAGGCGACAACCCTGCCGAAATCACCCCGTATGACAAGGGCTGCAACACCTACACCGCCATCGTAGCCCCGCAAAGTGTGGCAGCTGGCACGGCATTCATTACCTGCACCTTCACTAACGGCAAGACCTTCGTTTATAAGATGAAGAATGCTACCGACTGGCAGGCGGGCGGTGAATATACCTACACCGTCTCCCTCGCTGCGGCAAAAGACCTAGGCTATACCATAGAGAGCAACGGTAGCTACACCGTGACCTCCGCCGATGGTCTGATGAATATAGCCAAATTAGTGAACGAAGGTAAGAGCGACATTAACATTACCCTCGACACAGACATTGACCTCACAGGCAAAGACTGGACACCGATAGGCACAGACTACGACAACTCATACAAAGGCACCTTCGACGGCGGCGGCCATACCATCACGGGGCTGACCTTTACGACAAATGACGAATATGCGGGTCTGTTCGGCTGGCTCAATAGAGCTGGTACGGTGAAGAACGTGGTGATGGAGGGCGTACAGATAACAAGCAATCAAATATATGGCGGCAGTATTGGCGGCGTGGTAGGATCTGGCTGGGGCACCATTGAAAACTGCTCGGTGTCGGGCAGCGTCAGCGGCACGGTGTATGTCGGCGGTGTGGTGGGTGTTCAAATAGGCGGTTCCATCACCGGATGCAGTTCCTCTGCCACAGTGAAGGGAATGGTCGATGTCGGCGGCGTGGCAGGTCAGACGAATTCGAGTGCCACCCTGACCGCTTGCTATGCCACAGGCAACGTGATCATAGAAATGGACCCCAAAAAGAATATCGCTGGCGGCAGTCTGGTGGGAATGAACGCAGGAAGCAGCCTCCTTGCCTGCTATGCCACGGGCAACGTAACCAGTACGGGTAGTAGCATTTACAGAATTGATATCGGTGGCTTTTTGGGAAATAACTACACCACCGTGACCGCCTGCTATTGGAAGAACAATCATGAACAAGGCATCGGCTACAATAGGGAAAGCACCGGAGCCACGAAGGTGGACGGCTCTGTCGTTACCTGGCAGAAAGCCGTTGATGCCATGAACACCGCCTTGCAGAACGCAGGCTCAAAGTGGCGTTACGAACTTAAAGGAGCATTGCCTACCTTGAGGAAGCAGTAAGCCGTTGCGGGCGGAAATGTTCCGCCCGCAACGAACATTAACCGAAGTATAACCCCAATAAAAAAAGGAGGACGTGCTGGAACACACGGAGAATCCACCATATAGGTTTTGGCATCAAGGCATTGTTAATAATAATATAGACTCCAGTGTAAATATGGAAGCTGTAAGCCGGACATTGCCAAGATTGGTGCTCATTAAAGGCAACAAATCAAGTAATTAAATTAAAAACATGGGACTTTTTCACAGAGACAAGAAAAATAATGACGATGAGCCGGACAGTGTTCAAACCAATTCATTCTCTGATATTATGAATGGTTTGCAGTACGCCGTAAACTGTGCACAAGATACATTGCAGAATCATCAGATACAAAATCTGACCAGACTTTTTGAAGGAACAAATGCAAATAACGCAAATACGTTCCAATCGAAAAAAATCATGGTTGGAGACAAGACTATTGATATTCCACTTATAGCTTTGATATCCCATCATTATCTTGCAATGGATAATGTGCAGATAAAGTTCAAGGCGAAGGTCGGAAGCGTGGAATCACAGATTCCGGAAAACAACTTGCTGTTATCCAGTCCGCACAGAGCCAATCTCCAGATGCAGATGAGCAACATAAAACCGGATGCGGATGATGTCATGGAGGTTTGCGTCAATTTTAAGGTTCAGGAGACTCCGGAGAGTATTTCCCGAATCATTGACGATTTTGTAAAAAATATCTAACAATTTTAAAATTCAAATGTTATGGCAGAAGAAATAAAGAACCAAGGGCAACAAGAAAATGCGGAAAACTTGAATGAAAATGTAAGCGGACAGGCGAAAGAAATTATCTCCGCTGCATTGGAAGAGACTCAAAACAGAGAAACTTCTCCAGTTCTTAAAGCAGATTCAAACGTGACTGACAAATTCAAGGGGCTTCCCATGCGGGAACTTATTGCAGCTCCACTTATTGCAGCAGCCGAAGCACAACAGGAATTGGCAGCGACAGCATGGAATTTCTACCAGCAAATTGCATTTGATGGTAAAAGCGGCAATAAAGCGCGTATATTGGAATTCGATGTCGAAAGACCGATACAGCAGGATGGAAAAATGACAACAATGTCACAAAGTGTCAAGGCTCCGTTTATAGGATTGGTGCCTATTCCTTCCCTGCTCATAGATCGCGTGGATGTCGATTTCCAGATGGAGGTTACCGATACATCAAACGTAAAAAGCACTACCAACGCAGAAGTAGAGGCAAAAGCTTCTGCAAAACATTGGTTTATAAATGCGGAAATCAGCGGCAAAGTCACGACCGCCCGCGAGAACACCCGCATGACCAACCAAACGGCAAAATACCAGATACATGTGACAGCCAGTCAGCAGCCGCAGACCGAAGGTCTGTCTAAACTGATGGATATAATGGCATCATGTATCGAGCCTATAACAAACGAAAGTAACAGTAAGTAAATATATGAATTTGATTCAAGCATTAAGATTGCCAAACAGTCGAGCAGTAATGACAAATATTGCACGGTTTCATTATCAAAATATTTATAATGTAGGTTTGACCCCTCCGATTGCCACGCAAAGTAATTTGACATTTCAAATAAAAGGATATACCCGTAACTATCGTTTTCTTAGATTAGACTATGCCTGTGTCATATATATTGCGGATGGAATAGCAGTCGTTGCTTCAAATGGCATAGATACTTTAAGTTCAGGTTTTTCGGGGTGTTATATGGCCAGTTTTAGGCACAATGGCATTAGGTATGTTGCTCATATTCCAACGCCTAACAATAGTATTAAAACATCATGGAATTGGGCGGTTAAAAATCAAATAATAGATAATGTTGTTCTTTTTAAACCTACTGAAGGATTGGCGAGAATCCCAGGAACAATTGGTATTTGGGGAATTATAACATTTAACGATAGATGTTATCGGCTTGATGTAAATGAAAACGCTCCTCCAAGTCAAGCCATACGTGGCCAAAGAATTTTTAACTCAATCCCGAGAAATCCCATACTAACAGAAATTCCATCTATCGCCGGTGGTCAGATGCCTTAATAATTATAACAATTGTAAATAAGGGAAGAATGGTTGTTTCATTGAGGAGTAGAATTCTATTCGGATATATAAATCTGGTGGCGGTCATAGGCAGCATGGCCGCCATTCTCATCCATGAACCTGCGAAGTTCCACGACCTATATGCGTATTTTAAATAACGGTATTTACACAAACAGCAAATGAGCGAACAATTCGTTACCACTACCAAGCATTTCCGCAAGCTGCTTGCCGCAGGCTATCTGTTGATAGTTCTGCTGGTGGGCGGCATCATCTGCACGTGGCTCGGAGAATGGCGCGACTTGGAGTTGCTGGAACGGGAGAACCGTGAAATCAACCGCTTCCGCAAGGAAACACACGATGCGTATGTGGGTGTGGTGGAGTTGTCTCTTTTGGGCGAGTCGGTGCTGGAATGGGACGATAAGGATGTGGCGGCATACCGGCGGCAACGGATGACGGTGGATAGTATGCTTTGCCGCTTCAAGAGCCATTACGAATCGGTGCGCATAGACAGCGTGCGCCACTTGCTGGAGGACAAGGAAAAGCGGCTGTGCGCCATCATGGAGGCTCTGGAACAACAGGCGGACATCAACCGCCGGATAGCCAAGCAGGTGCCGGTGATAGTGCAAACGAGCAGGCAGGAAGAGCCGAAGAAACAGAGGAGGAAAGGTTTTCTCGGGTTGTTCGGCAAGAAACAGGAAGCACCTCCGACGACGACCACCACGATGCTCTACACACTGAACCGTGATATGATAGCGCAACAACGTGCCCAGAGCCATCGTCTGTCGGAATATGCCGACAGCCTTGCCAGCCGCAATGCGGAACTGAACCGCCAACTGCAAACCCTTATCCAGCAGATGGACCACAAGGTGCAGGCTGACTTGCAGGAACGTGAGGCGGAAATATCCGCTATGCGTGAAAAGTCGTTCTTGCAGGTAGGTATCATAACGGGTGTCATGCTGCTGTTGCTCATTATTTCATACATCATCATTCACCGCTATGCCACCCGCATCAAGCAGTACAAACGTAAGACAACAGATTTAATCGGGCAACTGCAAAAGTCCGTAAAACAAAACGAATCGTTGATAGCCTCACGCAAGAAAGCGATGCACACCATCACCCACGAGCTACGCACACCACTGACTGCCATACATGGATATGCGGAACTGATGCAGGACAACGAAGAAGAAAAGATAAGCGGTTATGCGGACAATATCCTGCAAGCCTCCAAGAGAATGACCGACATGCTCAACTCCCTGCTTGACTTCTTCCGCTTGGACAGCGGCAAGGAACAGGCGAATGTCCGTCCGTTTCGTTTGGAAAACATCGCGGAGCTGTTGCAAACGGAGTTTACGCAACAAGCAGAAGCAAAAGATCTTAAACTTACCATCGAGTGCCCGGAGGGTATTATCCTGAATGGCGACAAGGAGCGCATCATACAGATATGCGACAACCTGCTGGGCAATGCCGTCAAGTTCACGAATGCCGGAAGCGTTTCACTTGTCATAAGCTATGACGGCAATAGGCTGACCCTTGTAGTAGAGGACACCGGAACCGGCATGAGTGCGGAAGAACAACAGCGAGTGTTCGGAGCGTTCGAGCGGCTTTCCAACGCCGCCACGCAAGACGGTTTCGGATTGGGGTTAAGCATTGTGAAACAGATAGTCGGGATGCTTGGCGGCACTATACGCTTGGAAAGCGAAAAAGGAGAAGGCAGTCGTTTTACTGTGGAGTTGCCAATGAACACTGCCGATATTGGTATTGAAGAACAGACAGCCGCAGAAAGTCTGGCTCATATAGAAAGACCTTATTCTGTCATCGTATTGGACGACAATCCGATGGTATTATCCATGACAAAGGAAATGTATGCTGGTATAGGTGTGCATTGCGACACGTTCACCACTATTGGCGATGCAATGGAAGCCATGCGGCAGCACACATACGACCTCATGATAACCGATATGAAGATGCCGGAGATTAACGGCTATGAGGTGTTGGAGTTGTTACGCTCGTCAAGTGTCAGCAACTCGAAAGAGATTCCCATTGTCGTGGCGACCGCCTCCGGCAGTTGCAGCGAAGAGGAGCTGTTGGAAAATGGATTTACCGCCTGCCTGTTCAAGCCATTTTCCATTTCCGAACTGGTTGCTGTATCAGACAAATGCCTTTTGACAAGTACGGACAAGGATGAACTTCCCGACTTGTCCTCTCTGCTTGCATATGGTGACAAACGGGCGATGCTCGACCGTTTGATAACCGAAACAGAAAAGGATATGCAGGCTGTCCGGGAAATCATGGAGAGGAATGACCGCAAGGCGTTGGACGAATGGATGCACCGTCAGCGAAGTTCATGGGCTGTTATCCGTGCTGACAAACCCTTGTGGAACCTGTATGAACTGCTGCATCAAGAATCTGAATGTTCCGAAATGGAATTGCGGAAATGCGTGGATGCCATGCTTCGTATGGGAACAGTTATCATAGAACTTGCGCAAAAGGAAAGGAGGTTGTCGGATGAAAGTATTTGTGATTGAGGACAACCCCGTCTATAACGATTATGTCTGCAACCTGCTGAAGAAAGACAGCTTCGATACTATGTCGGCATATAATCTTGCCACTGCCAAGAAACTATTGGCAAAGTCAGAGGTGGATGATATTGTCGTTGCCGACCTACGCCTCCCCGACGGTGAAAGCATAGAGTTGTTACGGTGGATGCGTGCCAACGACAAACAGCAGGTGTTTATCGTTATGACCAATTACGGGGAGGTGCATACGGCAGTGGAAAGTATGAAGCTCGGCTCAAAGGATTACATACAGAAACAGTTGTTGGAGGATAAACTGATACCGCTTATCCGCACCCTGCAAAAAGAACATGAAAAGCGACTACAATGGAACATTCCGATATTCGTCCGGCAGGGCGAAGCCTATCAGAAAATCAAGAAACGTGTGCGCCTTGTAGCCACCACCCGGATGAGCGTGCTGATACTGGGCGAGAACGGTACGGGCAAGGAACATATCGCACAACATATACACCAACAAAGCAAACTTGCCGATAAACCTTTTGTGGCAGTGGACTGCGGAGCCTTGTCCCCGTCATTGATACAATCCGCCTTCTTCGGACACGTCAAGGGTGCGTTTACTGGTGCCGAAGCAAACAAGACGGGGTATTTTCTGGAAGCGGATGGCGGCACGCTGTTCCTTGACGAAGTGGGCAACCTAACAATGGAGATGCAACAGATGCTGCTCCGCGCCATACAGGAACGCCGTTACCGTCCCGTCGGTGCAAAGGAGGACAAAACAGCCAACGTGAGGATAGTGGCTGCAACCAACGAGGATTTGCAGAAAGCCGTAACGGAAAAGCGGTTCCGGCAGGATTTGCTCTATCGCTTGCAGGAGTATGTGATAACCATGCCGCCCTTGCGCGACTGCCCGGAAGACATCATGCCATTGGCCGAGTTCTTCCGTGAAATGGCAAACCGTGAGTTGGAACGTGAAGTAAAAGGGTTTGCCGCATCTGCCCGTAATGCCCTGCTCGCCCATGCGTGGCCGGGCAACGTGCGCGAGTTGAAACAGAAGATACAGACGGCAGTCCTGCAATCAGAAGGCGATATGATAACCGAAGCCGATTTGGAACTTGACAATGAACCGTCCGCTACTTCCGCTTGTTTTACATTGAAGAGCGGGGATGAAGAAAGAGGACGTATCCTGCGTGCTTTGAAACAAGCAGCCGGTAACAAGAAAATGGCTGCAAAGATACTGGGTATCGGCAGGACAACGCTGTATAATAAATTGGTAGAGTATGGATTGAATGAAGAAAACTGACCGGAGTATGGCTGTAAATGGCAATAATTGATTAACTTTGCAATTGTATTTCAGAAAATAGCAGGCGATCGGGTAACTTTTCGCCGATGATATAGTAGACATAAGACCGCAAGGCGTTTCGAGCGAAAATCTGGTAAATTGAAACTACGGAGACGATTGCGTGATGCTTATGCTATGCTTACGCATAGCGTGCATTCACGTACTCTCCGTAAAGGCTTTACCAGAGCCATCGCTTGAAAGTAGTGTGAATTGCACGCTACTTTTTTGCCTCGCCAAAAAGGAAAGGAAATACGTTATGGCGAAAATACAATTACTTGCCGTTATCTCAATAGATGGCTGTCCGATGAAACTGCATCCCCGGAAGCGGTTGCTTCAAACCGAAGATTACGGTATGGATGAAATACGTGCCAATGCCCTGTATAAGCTGACATCCGACTATTCGGTATCCGTGCTTCAAGAATGGAGAGAGGAAGGTGGAAGCATTTGCCATTTGTTGGAAGTAACTGCCGGGAATACCGAATATGCCAACGGACTGTTACGGATGAACGTGATAGATGAAATCATACTATACGTTGTTCCAACCATCGACGGAAACGGAGCGCATTTTTTCAAGTCAGCACTACCTATGAATGACTGGCGGCTTATGGAGAACAAAACTTATAGGGACGGAGTAATCCGGCTTACCTATCATAAAGAGCCACGGGCATAAAATGTTCAGATTATGAACATCTTGGCGGAATTTCCGTGTTCAGAAAGTGAACACATGTTCAGAATCTGAACACATTTCACAAGGGATGCAATCAAGGATAAAATTATTTTTGAATTTTATCTTTCTGAAAAACAATGTAGTACAATTTTCTCACAATCTTTTCTCGTGTTTAGGGCTATGATTTGCACCATATATCAGTGTGCGCACACTGATAAACAAGTGTAAACCCTCAAAACAGAAAAGATAATGAACCATCTCATACTGGCGGAAACACAGTTTTTCGCCATGATAAACGGAAAAGACAACGGTAGCACGGAAACGGCATACGGCGGATTCGTGCAGGAAGTAATAAACCTGTGCTACGGCGGCAATGATGCCAAGCATATTATTGTGGCGTTGGCTTTTGCCGAAATCGAATTACAGCACCATCCACAGAACTTGTCGGCATCGGAGGAGAATGTCGTCACTGTGTATATCCGCAAGGCGTTATCCTTCATCCGAAAGATGCAGAAGATGGTATCCGCTTCTGCAATTACCTCCGTGCCACCACTAACATCCACATCCGAAACCAAAGCCACAGTCCCAGCCCTGCAATGGACCGGTAATGCCGTCGAGTTGGTAGAACTAATCTATGCCCTCTACGCCACCGGCTGCATCAATGGCGGCAAGGCTTCGCTGAAAGAGCTTGCCCCTGTCCTCTATTCCTTTTTCGGTGTGGAGTCCAAAGACTGCTACCGCTTCTATACGGACATCAAACGCAGGAAAAGCGACAGTCGCACCTACTTCCTTGAAAAGATGCAGGACAAACTGAACGCGAAGATGCGACATGACGATGAATTGGAGCGGATGAGGAGATAAACGAATGCCAAACAAAGGATAAGCGGCCGGATTATACGGTTTCTTATCCTTCTTCATTTACAATCACTCTATTATCTGCCGGAAAGCCGATTAAAATCATTAACTTTGCAAGTATTAATCAATGACGGATGAAAATAGATAACCTCGAAATATTGAATGGACTGATTGCCGGAGCCGAAGGCGGGACAGTTGAGTTCAAAGAAACTACCGGGCAGTTGGAGCGTGGAATTGAAACTCTTTGTGCCTTCTTGAACGGTACGGGCGGCACGGTGCTGTTCGGTGTAACCGACAAGGGAAAGATTATCGGTCAGGAAGTGAGCGACAAGACGAAGCGCGATATTGCTGAAACCATCAGACGAATCGAGCCGTTTGCGACCATTGATATATCCTATACAGACATTCCGGGAACGAACAAAAGTGTTATAGCTTTATCAGCGGAAGAACAACGATATATGCGCCCGTTCACCTATAAGGGGAGGGCTTATCAACGGATAGAGAGCGTTACATCTGCCATGCCGCAGGGTATATACAACCTGTTGGTTATGCAGCGAGGCGGAACCTATGCTTGGGATTCCATGCAAAATCCCGGCTTGAAAATATCCGACCTTGACGAAACGGCAATCTTGGGCGCAGTACGTGGAGGAATCAGAGGCGGACGTTTGCCGGAAGGTTCTATGCAGGAGGATGTCCGAACCATCCTTGAAAAATTTGACTTGTTGAATGATGGAAAGCTGAACAATGCTTCCGTTGTCCTATTCGGACGAAACTTCTACCATTATCCCCAATGTCTGCTCCGTTTAGCCCGGTTCAAAGGAACGACAAAAGATGAATTTTTAGATAATCAGCGTGTGACAGGCAATATATTCAACTTGCTGGATGCTGCAATGGCATTTTTCTTCAAGCATTTGTCCCTTTCCGGTAAAATTGAAGGTTTGTACAGAGAAGAGGAACTGAATGTGCCATATAAGGCATTGAGAGAATGTTGCATAAATGCTTTTGCACATCGTGTTTACCATCGCCCCGGCAGTTCAGTCGGGATTGCTATCTATGATGACCGCGTGGAGATTGAAAACAGCGGAACATTTCCGCCTGATATTACCATTGAGAAACTGTTGGGTGGCCACAATTCCGAACCACAAAATCTGATAGTAGCCAATGTGCTGTACAAAAGTGCAGTATTGGAGAGTTGGGGACGTGGCATAGCCCTTATGGTAAACGAATGTCGCCGTGTCGGTATTCCGGATCCGGAGTTTCATACCGACGGCAATGCTGTATGGATTGTGTTTCATTATACAAGAACTACAGTAGGACAAGACCCCACAGCAACCCCACAGCAACCCTATAGTAACCCCACAGTAACCCCACAGTTAGGAAAACTGTTGTCTGCTATTGGGAACAACACTCTCTCTGCTAAAGAAATCATGGAGAAAACGGGAATGAAAGATAAAAGGAATTTCTTAAAGAACTATATCCATCCGGCAATAAATTCCGGTTTGGTTCTTTCACTTTATCCCGTAGGCTCCAAGAGTCCGCAACAGAAATACTATCTTACTGATAAAGGTAAAGGTTTCCTGCAACAATAACGGGTATGGCTAAAAAGAAGAAACATAAGAATGATGTAAAAACTGATTTACCGATAATCATGGATTATGGTATCGGCAGTATATCCGTTTATGACCCGGCAGACATGATGCCATACAACGAGCCGCCAATTAGCGAACAAATCCGCTTCAAGAAACTCGGCAAAGAGATGAAATCCGAGTTCAAGTGGCTGGTATCTTCCGTAGTGATTGAGTATTGGCAAGAAAACCGACAGATACCTTTCGGTGAAGAAATGTCGAAACTCAGAACCAGACTGTTGAGAATGTTTGCCGAAGAATACAGCATACTGCTTAAAGACGATACAGAGCTGAAAAATTATTTGCTGACGCTTGCCATTACCACCATCAACAAGCATCTCAAATCTGAGAATAAAAAGAGGGCGTCAAAACTCTCTTTTTAACAAAATTACCCTTGCTACAGATATCTGTGACAGGGGTAATTTTCATATTTTGGGTGTTTTGACACATCCCCTTTTTCATATATAAAGGAATCTGTTATTTCTGCTGCAACAGGTGTTTCAAGTTTTCATCATTTGCGATACGTTCCAGTTCCTCTTGAACAATCTGCTTCACTTCCTCCTTGATGCGCCTGTAATTCGCCTGAACCGTTTCCTTCATGCGGTCGTTGCCGTCCCCGTCCGTAAAGTCGGTAATGACGGGGATTTTCTTGTAGGCTTTCTCCTCGCGCCTCACCTTCTCGGCATCCACGACAATCTCACAATGAAAAATCTTCTGCTCGATACGCTCGTTGAAGTTGTCGGACACCGAACCGACAAACATTCCCTGCGTCAGACCGGAAA
>ENA-OZEV01000264-OZEV01000264.1-human-gut-metagenome-genome-assembly--contig:-NODE-264-length-20841-cov-33.133359_pt1 | contig 20841 bp, 14 predicted proteins | sample MGYA00244613_ERZ653624 | MGnify/ENA primary metagenome ERZ653624 (study PRJEB26926, sample SAMN06164936) | human gut metagenome | biome: ENVO:00009003; feature: ENVO:2100002; material: ENVO:00002003...
CACAAGGAGTATCGTCGGCAGCGTCAGATGTGTATAAGAGACAGGCGTAAATGTGCAGGAAAGCCCGCTTGGATACGAAAACGGCAGATATTTTGTGGATTATGACAGGTTGGAGCATGACCTTTCCAATCCACAGACCTCGCTTATGATATTTTGCAACCCTCACAATCCGTGCGGTATCATCTGGACAAAGGATGAGCTTGCGAAAATAGGTGCACTCTGCAGGAAGTACAATGTGACGGTCATATCAGACGAGATACACTGCGACATCACAGCACCGGGAAAATCATACGTGCCGTTTGCGGCAGCATCAGAGGACTGCGCCGATATAAGCATCACCTGTATTGCACCGACCAAGTGCTTTAATATGGCTGGCTTACAGACTGCGGCAGTGATGGTGCCAAATAAATTTTTGCGCCACAAGGTATGGCGCGCATTAAATACAGACGAGGTGGCGGAGCCAAACGCATTTGCCATCACGGCAGCAGTTGCGGCATTCACAAAGGGTGAGCCGTGGCTTGAGGAGCTCAGAAAATATCTCTGGGAAAACCGCAAAAAAGTCTGTAGCTTCGTGGCAGAAAATCTGCCGCAGATACATGTAGTGGATGCCGATGCGACATACCTCATGTGGCTTGACTGCAGTGCACTCACAGATGATTCTGTGGCATTTACGCAGATGATTCGCGAAAAAACAGGACTTTATCTGTCGGAGGGAGCTGAGTTTGGAGGCAATGGACGTTACTTTGTGAGATTAAATATCGCATGCCCCGGGGCAGTGCTTATGGAAGGGCTGGAAAGGTTAAAGAGAGCTCTCGTTTAAGCTGAATATGTACATTTTTTAAAATAAATAAGACCGGTGATCGGCCGGTCTTATCTGATATAATTAAACATTTATGGCATACAAGATTTAGAAATATATCATGCATACGTTTGTTTTCTGATTCGATAGTTAGTATACACTAACAGAAATTAGAAGTCAATAACAAATATGGAATTTTGATATTATTTTGGATTTTTATAAATCACGTACAAATCAAAAAGAAAAGTTTTGCAAACAATAAAATGTATGTTATAATAAAATAACTGAATTAAAACGAACGAAAATAAACTCACGGGGGTATTCGAAATGCGAAACAATGAATCATCAGAAAACTATTTAGAGACCATACTTATTCTCAGCAAGAAGCTTCCTGTGGTACGCTCAGTTGATATAGCAAATGAGCTTGGATATAAGAAATCCAGCGTGAGTATAGCCATGAAAAACCTTAGAGAGAAGAACAATATCACAGTTAGTGATGCAGGCTTTATCACACTCACAGAGTCAGGAAGACAGATAGCAGAGATGATATACGAAAGACATGAGCTTTTGTCAGAGTGTCTTGAGAAGCTTGGTGTTGATAAGGAGATTGCAGCAGAGGACGCATGCCGTATAGAGCATGTCATCAGTCCTGAGAGCTTTGAAGCAATCAAGAAGCATATACATAAGAGCTGATGTATGAAACCAGTACCGCAGGGTACTGGTTTTTTAGTGTATCGTTTTTCTTGTATATATGAGAAAAATCATCTATAATAGTGAAGCTGTAATCGGCGACATAAAATCTGAAAGGGGAAAAGATGAAACAGATATTAAAATATTTGAAGGAGTACAAAAAGGAATGCATCTGTGCTCCGTTATTTAAGCTGCTGGAAGCATCCTTTGAGCTTATAGTACCGCTTGTCATGGCGGCAATCATTGATAACGGAATTACGGCTTCGGACAAGCCATATATATGGAAGATGGGAGGTGTGCTGGTGCTGCTTGCGGCAGTTGGTCTGGTAAGCTCGGTCACAGCACAGTATTTTGCGGCAAAGGCGGCAGTTGGTTTTTCCACAAAGCTTCGCCATATATTGTTTGAAAAGATAGAGTCACTGTCATTCTCAAAGATGGATACAGTGGGCACATCGACACTTATCACGAGGATGACAAGCGATATAAATCAGGTGCAGTCAGGAGTCAATCTGGTACTTCGACTCTTCCTTCGCTCGCCATTTATTGTATTCGGAGCTATGGCGATGGCTTTTACAGTAAATGTAAGAGCGGCAATGGTTTTTGTTGTTACTATACCTCTGCTTTCAATAGTGGTATTCTCAGTCATGGTTGCAAGCCTTCCGCTTTACAAAAAGGTGCAGAGCTCTCTTGACACAGTGCTTTCACACACCAGGGAGAATTTAGAGGGAACCAGGGTTATAAGAGCTTTCAATAAGCAAAATGATGAGATTGACAGCTTCAACAGGGACAACGAATTTTTAACCAATATGCAGCAGGTTGTAGGACGAATCTCAGCACTCACCAATCCTCTGACATTTATCATTATAAATATCGCAACAATCGCAGTTATCGTATCAGGCGGCAAGCAGGTATACGCAGGAATCCTCACACAGGGTGAGGTTGTGGCACTTGTAAACTACATGTCACAGATACTTGTCGAGCTGATAAAGCTTGCAAACCTCATCGTACAGGTGACAAAGGCAGTGGCGTGCGGTAATCGTATAGCGGATGTGCTTTCTATTCCATCAAAGCTTCCTGAGAAAAATCCTAAGCTCATTGGTGCAAAGGACGGCGCACCTGAGGTTGAGTTTGACCATGTCTGCATGACCTATGAGGGAGCGGCCGATGAGACACTCACAGATATAAGTTTTACAGTGCAAAAGGGGCAGACAATCGGAATCATCGGTGGTACAGGTTCAGGAAAATCAAGCCTTGTAAACCTTATCCCGAGGTTTTATGATGCCACAAAGGGTACTATAAGGATTCAGGGAAATGATATAAATGACTACGATGCAGTGCAGCTTCGAGACAAAATCGGTGTTGTAATGCAAAAGGCAGTGCTTTTTGCAGGAACGATAGCCGACAACCTGCGCTGGGGCAAAAATGATGCCACAGAGAAGGAAATGTGGAAGGCACTCGATATAGCACAGGCGACAGAGGTTGTAAAGGGCAAAGAGGGAGGCCTTGACTACATGATAGAGCAGGGAGGCAAGAACTTATCAGGAGGTCAGAAGCAGCGTCTTACAATTGCCAGAGCGGTCGTAAAGGATCCTGACATACTTATACTTGACGACAGTGCATCGGCACTTGATTTTGCTACAGATGCGAGTCTTCGCGCGGCATTAAAGGGCATGCATGGTGACAAGACAATATTTATCGTGTCACAGCGTACCTCATCTATCCAGTTTGCGGACAATATCATAGTGCTCGACGACGGACAGATGGTTGGCTTCGGACCTCATGAAAAGCTGCTTGAGACATGCGAGACCTACAAAGAGATATATGATTCACAGTTTAAAAAAGAGTCGGATATGACCAGACAAAAGGAGGTGTAGAGTATGGCTATGGATAATGCGAAGATGAATAAAGCAGGCACAATGCGCAAGGTATTAAGATACATGAAGAGATATATTCCTTTGCTTGTAATTTCACTTGCCCTGTCTGTTGTTACAGTGGCGCTTACGCTTTATTTTCCAATCCTCACAGGACGCGCAATTGATTTGATTGTAGGAAAAGGAAAGGTTGATTTTACAGCTATGACAGCCATCCTCACAAGAGCAGCAATAATAGTCGTCATAGCGGCAGCAGCCCAGTGGCTTACAAATATCTGCAACAACAGGATGACCTACAACATAGTGAGGGATATAAGACGTGATGCATTTTTAAACATTGAAAAAATGCCGCTTTCCTATATTGACAGTCACTCACACGGTGATATGGTCAGCCGTATCATCGCCGATGTAGATACATTTTCAGAGGGACTTTTGATGGGCTTCACGCAGCTCTTTACAGGAATTGCAACAATAGCAGGCACGCTTATTTTCATGCTTACAATAGATGTGAAGATATCATGCATTGTAGTGCTCATCACACCTCTGTCACTTTTTGTGGCAAGCTTTATCACTAAAAAGACATATTCCATGTTTCAGCTACAGACAAGAACAAGGGGAGAGCAGACATCACTCATCGACGAGATAGTAGGAAATGAAAAGGTCGTACAGGCCTTCAACCATGAGGATGAGGCGCTTGAGCAGTTTGACGAGATAAATGACAGATTACAGAAATGCTCACTGAGGGCAACATTTTTCTCAAGTCTTACAAATCCGAGTACACGTTTTGTCAACAGTATTGTGTATGCCGGAGTCGGAATTTTTGGTGCCATGAGTGCACTCACCGGCGGAATCACAGTAGGACAGCTTTCATGCTTCTTATCATACGCCAACCAGTACACCAAGCCGTTCAACGAGATATCGGGTGTCATCACAGAGCTTCAGAACGCACTTGCCTGTGCTGCTCGCATCTTCGAGCTGATTGAGGAGAAAAAGGAGATACCGGATGCTTCGGATGCGGTAATACTTGAAGAGGCTGACGGACGTGTGGACATAGAGGATGTTTATTTCTCATATGTGCCGGATAAAAAGCTTATCGAGGATTTCAATCTCCACGTAAAGCCTGGACAGCGCGTGGCTATCGTAGGTCCGACAGGCTGTGGAAAGACGACTATTATCAATCTGCTTATGAGATTCTATGATGTAAAAAGTGGAACAATTAAGGTGAGTGGACACGATATCAGAAAAATCACGCGAGAGAGTCTTCGTGACAACTATGGTATGGTGCTTCAGGAGACATGGCTCAAGAAGGGTACAATCCGTGACAATATCATAATGGGAAAGCCTGATGCCACAGATGAGGAAATCATTGCAGCAGCAAAGGCATCCCATGCCCACAGCTTTATCAGACGTCTGCCGAAGGGCTATGATACTGAAATCGGTGAGGACGGCGGCAGCCTTTCACAGGGACAGAAGCAGCTATTATGCATCACAAGAGTCATGCTCTGCTTGCCGCCTATGCTGATATTGGATGAGGCTACATCTTCGATTGATACACGAACAGAGATTAAGATTCAAAAAGCGTTCCTTACCATGATGCAGGGCAGGACAAGCTTTATAGTGGCTCATCGTCTGTCTACCATCAGGGAAGCGGATATTATCCTTGTTATGAAAGACGGAAAGATTATAGAGCAGGGCAATCATGAGAGCCTGCTTGCAGCGGACGGATTTTATGCGAACCTCTACAATAGCCAGTTTGCATGAATATAGCCAATGAGTGAGAGAAGGCGACCGGCGCACGGGGGTGAATTTCCCGTGCGCCGGTCGCCTTAACATATTATTAAAAGATACAATGCAATCCACACTTACTGCGCTGCATCAGGAGCTACATACGAGTATGCATTGGACATCTTTGCAGCATTGTTTGTCAGAGTGACAGCCTCTCTGTAGTAGGCAACAACAGGAGTGCCCTTATCCACAGCGTTGAACAGCTGCTCTGCAAAAGCAGGAGGCACATTGATACATCCGTGTGAGCCGGAGGTTTTGTAAATTGTTCCTCCGAAGGTATCACGCCAGCTGGCATCATGGATACCTATATTGTAGGCAAACGGCATGAAATAGCTGACAGGAGAAGAGTAACCCTCACCGACAAGAGTAGCATTTCTCTGCTTGTAAACAATCTTGTATACACCATCTACGGAACCATTCTGACGGGCGAGATTACCTGATACGAAATCAGACTCCATCTGGAGAGCACCATCCTTGTAATACCACATGTGCTGCTTTGTGTAGTCAATCTCTATGTATGTATTACCTATGTCGTCAGCGCCTCGGTAGAGTGCTGTCTGCTCGTAAACAGGCTCTCTTTCCACTGGCTTGCCTCCCTCTAAATCGGAAAGAAGTTTGGCCTTCTCATTTTTCTTGCTGACTACCCATCCGTAGTCTCCACCACCTATTTCAATAGTGTCACCGGACGATGTCTTGAATGAGCGTTTGCGGCCGAAGGTATTGTACTTGGAAGCAAGCTGCTGGACATATTTAGTGACCTTGGCATCATCTATGCTCACGCTGCCGTCATCTGAGATGCTTAGCATATCAAGGATTTTGGCTGAGTCAAGCTTCTCATCGGCACCTTCAATTTTGTAAGTGACGGTTGAAGCAGTGTATTTGTCGAGGGCTTCTTTTTCATTTTTGATTGTATCGCTTTCCTTTGTGATTTTTGGAGCTTCATAACAGTCATCACTTAAGCTAAGCTTTGGAAGCTCGTTGTCCAGGGCGTCCTTTACCTCGGCAAGGATGCTGTCATATATCGGTTTGCAGCCATTTTTCTCTTCAATCACATCGTATTTGCCGTCTTTTATCTCGATGTGGGCATCCTCCGGATTCTCAATGTAGTCATCACTGAAAATATCAAGAGCCTTGAGCTTTTCCGCCAAAGCGGCATCGTCATATTTGGACGAACCCTTTAGAGTATAGTTTTGAGCTTTGAAAAGACTGACAGGCCATGTAAAAGCATTCTGGCTTTTTATGATTTGCTCCTCGTCACCGTTTGAGACATATTCATAGGAAAAATCAGGTCCCTTAAGTGAGAAGCTGTTGCCTTTTCTATCAGTGATTGTGAGCAGGTAGTCGCGGCTTAGGGCTGTATTTTTTTCTATTGCCTCTTTTGCGGTTTTCCCTGCGTATTTTACAGAGTTAATCTTTGTGTTGAACAGATAGTGGCTGCTAAAATAAAAGGCAAAGCCAAGATAAACAGCCAAAATCACGCCAAGCACAACGGCGCAGGTTATAAGTACTTTTTTCTTCATGTAAATCGACCTCCTTGGAGATATGCTGTTGCTGCCCACACCGGGGTGTAGGCGGCAGCTAAAATCAGTTACATTTGTGAAGATGTGACACATCCATATAGTCAGGCAGACCATTCTTGTAGGCTACAGCGGTTTCTCCCTGAATAAGTGGCTTTAAGTATTCGATAAGCTCAGGCTTCACATCATTGCCAGCATCATTGATCCACTCTCTTGGCACAGACTTGGCCTCGTTTGCGATATCCTTGATAGCAGAATATGTGTATTCTACCTGATAAGGATCATTTGAGATGCGCTTCAAGCATACCATTGATGCGGTCACACCCTCTGCTGCAATAGTGACACCCTTTTTACCCTGAGCAAAAGATTCCTCGATATCGGTTAATGATGCAAGATGTGAGGCACAGCGCTGGAGCACGTTTACCTCTACTGAGCGAACCTTGACACCGATGTTTTCCTTTACGATGAACTCAAGAGCTTTTCCGGCACCGCTTAGCTGCTGGTGTCCGAACTGGTCGCATGAGGCATTTGATGATGTAATGTATGAGCCGTCTGCGTCATGTATTCCTTCAGATACGGCAACTATTACATTGTTAGTGTGCGTAAGGGCTTCTTTTATATCGGCAACAAATTTGTCCTTGTCGAAATCCACCTCAGGCAGATATATGAACTGAGGCGCTGTATTGTACTCATTACGTGCGAGCGCGGAAGCGGCAGTGAGCCATCCTGCGTCACGTCCCATGATTTCAACGATTGTCACACTCTTAACAGCATAGATAAAGGTGTCATGGGCTATCTCAAGCATGCTTGATGCGATATATTTGGCGGCAGAGCCAAATCCCGGAGTGTGGTCTGTCATGCACAGATCATTGTCGATGGTTTTTGGAATCCCTATAATTTTCACATCACTGTTGATTTTTTTTGCATAATCGGATAACTTTAATACGGTATCCATCGAATCATTTCCACCGATGTAAAAGAAAGCCTTTACGGAGAGCTTATTAAACTGGTGGAAGATGTATACATATGGTGAATCATCATCCTTGTAATCAGGGAGCTTGTGGCGGCATGAGCCAAGATACATGGCAGGTGTGGTCTTGAGCTTTTCAAGATTAGCATCATCTGCAAAAATATCAGACAGATTGAGATAATTCTCATTTAATATGCCGAGTATTCCGTTTACGGCGCCATAGCAGATATCGTATTTCTCAGAGCTTTTTACTCCTGCGATGACTCCTGCAAGGCTTGCGTTGATTGCAACAGTTGGGCCGCCTGACTGGGCGACGATACAGTTTGACTGATTCATTGTAATCTCCTTATTGTGTATTTTAACTATTCTCTTCTGTAAGAATAGTTATGGTATAATTTTAAAATGACTACTGAAGGTGCATGACATATGCACCGCATAATCATATAGATTGTAGTATCAAACATTATTTTTAGCAAGGGTTAAAATGAAAAATATGAATAAATACGAGAATTGCTTATTGTGTCCCAGAAAATGTGGCATAAACAGAAGCACCGGACAAACAGGCGTATGTGGCGTTTCATCTGAAATAAAGGTGGCGCGAGCAGCACTTCATTACTGGGAGGAGCCATGCATATCAGGAAAAAGAGGAAGCGGGGCAGTTTTTTTCTCAGGCTGCAGCCTGCACTGCGTGTTCTGCCAGAACAGGGAGATTTCTGACGGAAAAGAGGGAAAGGTAATCAGTAAAGAGAGGCTGAGTGATATCTTCATGGAACTGGCGGGCAAAGGCGCAAATAATATTAATCTGGTCACACCGGGGCAGTATATCCCTGATATAGTGTGGGCGGTAAACGATGCAAAAAGCCGTGGCATGAAGCTTCCTATTATATACAATACGAGCGGATATGAAAATGTGACAGAGCTAAAGCTGCTTGAGGGCATAGTGGATGTGTATCTTCCGGATTTTAAATATATGGACAGTACGCTTTCGGCAAGGTATTCAAGGGCAAAAGATTATCCGTCTGTCGCAAAGCAGGCGCTTTCAGAGATGGTCAGGCAGCAGCCGGATGTCGTGATTGACGATGCGACAGGACTCATACAAAAGGGAGTTATTGTGCGACAGCTTCTACTGCCGGGACATGTGAATGATGCAAAGGCTGTACTTAAGTACCTGTATGATACATATCATGATCACGTATATATAAGCATGATGAGCCAGTTTACGCCGATTGCACTAAAGGATTATCCTGAGATAAACCGCACAGTGACAAAGAGAGAGTATGAAAGACTTGTTAACTATGCCCTCGAAATAGGAATCACGAATGCATTTATACAGGAGGGGGACGTGGCAAAGGACAGCTTCATTCCGGCATTTGACTGTGAGGGAGTATGATATTTACCGTTTTTCTTAATAAAATAGTAAGAATTGGCAGGCAAAAATGACTGGATTTTGTGACACCGGTGTAGTACTATGGTTATGTGATATTTTTTAACTGTGAAGGTACTGAACAGTTACGATATTTTGTTATTACTCACATCCCGGTGTGACAGACGATAATGTTTTTAATCACACAGGATACATTATTCAATAGAGGATACATTGATGAAAAATATAGGAGAACAGCAGATAATAATTGAATGTCCGAATACTATCTTTCATCTATACATTGACAGTGAGGATGAGCTTTCAAAGGTTAAGGTGTTTATGAACAATATAAAGCATGTTGATTCGATAAGTCTGCATGATATATACAACTGGTGCAACAGACAGCATTTGCAGTACACGACGACATTTAATTATGACAGTAAAATGACCTGGACAGAAATGATAAAATCCTACATATTTTACTTCAGACAGAAGCTTAGATATGTAAATAATAGTGATAGGATGATAGAAACATGAGATACCCTGAATTTCTAAAGGATAGAGGAACAATAGGCTTTGTGGCGCCTTCGATGGGATGTACAACAGAGCCGTACAGGAGTGCCTTTGACAATGCCATTAAAAGGTTTCACAGCATGGGTTATAAGACGATAGAGGGACCTAACTGCAGGTGCGACAGTGGCATAGGTATCAGCAATACACCTAAGAAGTGCGCAGAAGAGCTGAACGAGAGCTATGCTTCTGTTGACAGTGATGTGCTTATATCATGTGGTGGTGGCGAGCTGATGTGCGAGGTAGTGCCTTATATTGATTTTGAGCGCGTGAAGCAGTCAAAGCCGAAATGGTACATGGGCTATTCCGACAACACGAATTTCACATTTTTGGAGGCTACTATTGCAGATACAGCAGGTATTTACGGGCCGTGTGCGGGCAGCTTTGGCATGGAGGTGTGGCATGAGTCACTTACAGATGCATTTAATCTGCTTTGTGGCAGGAAGCTTTCTTTTATCAATTACCCTATGTGGGAGAAGGAATCGATAAAGGATGAGAATGCTCCGTTTGTGGGCTACAACCTGACTGAAAAGTCGTGCATCAGCTCTATTCCTGCGGTGGCAAAGGAAAGCATGCTTTCTATGAGAGGCAGGCTGCTTGGTGGCTGCATGGATTGTCTTATCAATCTGCTTGGTACATCGTTTGACCATGTAAGGGAATTTAATGAGCGCTACAGTGATGATGGTATCATATGGTTCCTTGAGGCTTGTGACCTTAATGTTATGGGCATGAGAAGGGCTATGTGGCAGATGAAAAATGCAGGATGGTTTTCAAATGTAAAGGGCTTTCTTATCGGACGCCCGGCGCACTTCGGAGAGGAAATGTTTGGCATAGACCACAGACAGGCGCTTTCATCATTGCTTAGAGAGTTTAATGTGCCGATCATCATGGATCTGGATATAGGTCATATGTCGCCGATGATGCCTGTGGTATGCGGAAGCATGGCAGATGTCAGTTTCGACGGAAGCAGCTTTACAATTTCGTATGATATAGAGCAGTAGATTGGAGGAAAAATGATTAGATCAATAAAGAAAAAAGCAAAGAGTATTGTATGTAGCGTGCTTGCTGCGGTGACACTGTTTACAATGAATCCGGCTGTATTTGCAACAGAGACAGCTACGCAGACTGATACAGTTTCAAGCGTTGATGTATCAGGCAGTGACGCAGCTGATAAGAGTAACACAGACAGTACTGCAGACAGTACAACGACAGCCGGCAGTGAGACAAACGACAAGGTGACCATCAGCAAAAATGATAAGCCATACTTAAGTCTTGGAGCAGACCTCACACCGGATCAGAGAGCGACAGTGCTTGGATTTATGGGAATCGAGCTCACTGATCTGGACAAATACGATGTGGTCTATGTAAATAATGATGAGGAGCACAAGTACCTCGATTCATACATCAGCAAGAGCGAGATTGGCACAAGGTCACTTTCCTCAGTACTCATTACAGAGGATAAAAAGGGTGCGGGTCTTAGTGTTTCCACACACAATATCAATTACTGTACGGTAGGAATGTACAAGAATGCGCTTGCCACAGCAGGCATAGCTGATGCTAAAATCATAGTCGCAGGACCTTTCCCTATTTCCGGAACGGCAGCACTTGTAGGCACACTAAAGGCATACGAGGAGATGACAGGCAAGAAGCTAGACGACAAGGTGACAGACGCAGCGATGGATGAGCTTGTCACAACAGGAGAGCTCAACAAGAGCATTGACGGCGATTCGCAGGATATCGAGGCAATGATTGCAGACCTAAAGAAGCAGCTTGCCGATGGAAGGCTCAAGGATGAGAGCCAGATAAAGGATGCGATAAAGGAGGCTGCAAAGGATTACGACCTGAAGCTTTCTGATGATGATATTGCAAAGCTGACATCGCTTCTTATGAAGCTTAAGGATGCCAATATCGACTGGGATTCAGTCATCAACCAGGCACATGACTGGGCATCAAAGCTTGGCGATAAGATAAATGACCCGGGCTTCTGGGAAAAGCTTGGTAACTTTTTCATGGATTTATGGGATAAGATAAAATCCCTGTTCAGCTAGAAAAGCTACAGGAGACAGTAAGAAAAAGCAGAATATGAATCAGACAACTCCCTGAAACGTAAGCATGAGCTGCACGTTGAAGGGAGTTTTTTGATTAAAGGGTCAAAAGGTATCATCGATGCATGCTTGCATGCAATTCGATGTATACCTTAAAAAAAATAATAAATTTCTGCCGAATACATTGATACAAAGGTCATATTCTATTATAATTAAATGGATAATGGATTAATGTAAACAATGCACATAAGAAAGAGGGGATTTGATGATAAAGATAAATAAATTTCTGGCAGCCTCTGTCGTAACATTGTCATTAGCTGCATGTGACCTGGCACCATACAGCAGCATAGCAGTCTATGCGGATCAGGCGGCTAAGGTTGTGTGTGATGAGAGATACTGGGTAGCGGCGAGAAGCGGACCGGGAACAGAGTATGAGCTGGAGCACAAGCTTTCAAACGGCAAGGATATTACTATTCTTGAGCAGACCACAGGTGCAGACGGCAAGGTGTGGTACAAGGCAAAGTACAATCTGGCAGCAAATAATGAGGAGTGTGTCAGCTATATAAGGTCTGATTTTGTATCAGCAGGTACAGCTGCATCAGACAATGCGCAGACAGGGGATGCTTCGGCAGACACCGGCAATGCGGATGCCATACAGCAGAATAATGAGGAGCAGCTTGCCATTGCAACCGCATCGGGAGCATATGCTACAGGTACGATTACAGGTGGCAATGTGTATGTCCGCAATGCAGCAGGCACATCCGGCACTACCAAGGTTGTCTCACTCAACTGGAACCATCAGGTTGACATAATTGGAGAGACCAGGGTAAACGGTGTGGTCTGGTATAATGTCAAGGGTACTTTAAACGGCAAGGCATTTACGGGCTGGACTATCAGTACATACATAAAGGTGACATACAATAATAGCGGAGACAATACTGATTTTGTCACGGCTATGAAGAATGCAGGCTTTCCTGACAGCTATATTCCAAACCTTACAGCACTTCACAATAAGTATCCAAGCTGGACATTTGAGGCTGTAAATACAGGTTTGAATTGGGATACGGTGATTGAAAATGAAAGTGTAAACGGACTTAATCTGGTATCCAAATCAGCAGACAATTCCAAGAAATCCACAGCTGCCGGAGCATATAACTGGTCAACAAATACGTGGGTTGAGTACGAACCGGGATGGGTGTCAGCAAGCAGTGCCTATATTGCTTATCTCATGGATCCAAGGAATTTTCTTGATGAGACCAATATTTTTCAGTTTCAGAGTCTGGCATACAGTCCGAATGAGGCACTTGAAGGTGTCAAGTCCATAGTAAAAGGCACATTTATGGAGGGAACAAAGACCTATTCCAACAATGGTGAGAAAATTAATTATGCAAGCACATTCATGGATGTGGCAAAGAGCAGTGGAGTAAGTGCATACCATATAGCATCGCGTTTAAAGCAGGAGCAGGGACAAAAGGGAACGAGTCCTCTTATTTCGGGTACATATTCCGGATACGAAGGATATTATAATTATTTTAATTTTAATGCAACCGGAAACACGAAGGATAAGATTTATAAAAATGGTCTGTCTTTTGCCAAGAAGCAGGGCTGGAATACAAGAGTAAAGTCCATAAGCGGCGGAGCTGTAAAGGTGGGCAGCAATTATATAAATAAGGGTCAAAATACACTGTATTTTGAGAAGTTTAATGTAGTAAATACAAGCTCGCTGTATTTCCATCAGTACATGGGCAATGCCACAGCGGCTCTTACTGAGGGACAGAGTCTGGCTAAAGGATATTCAGACAAGAATCAGGCTTTTGTATTTAAAATACCTGTATACAACAATATGCCATCGTCAGCAGTGGGCTTCGATAAAGCTGGCGATACCAATAACTATCTGCAGTCGCTTGCGATAAGCGGTGTAACACTCACACCGGCCTTCAATGGAGCGACAACAAGCTATTCAGCAGTTGTTTCAAATGCTATAAGCTCAGTGACTGTTTCGGCAGATGCAGTTTCAGGAAACAGTGGTGTTTCAGGCACAGGAAGCTATTCGCTTGCTGTCGGAAATAATACAATTAAGGTAAATTGCAAGTCGCAAAGCGGTGATACAAGAACATACACTATCAATATAAACAGGCAGGCGGCATCTGCAAATAATGCAGGTGGCAATAATAATCAGAACAATAATAACCAAAATAATACAGATGTAAACATAACATCAGGTAAATACAGTATAGGTACTTATATTACAGGCATTGAGCCTGGAACCGGTGCAGCTGATTTTGTGAAGAATATAGCAGTATCAGCATCAGGTACTGTAAAGCTTCTGACAAGCTCAGGCTCAGAAAACAGCGGAAAGGTTGCAACAGGCAATAAAGTGGCTGTTTATGATGCTTCGGGTAACCTGAAAAAGACATATGATATTGTTGTATATGGAGATATCAATGGTGACGGTGCTGTAAATGCCCTTGATATGATTAAGCTCAACAGACATATTTTAGGAAAGGGAACACTCACAGGTGCTTATCTGGAGGCAGCTGATGCCAACAGAAAGGGTGATGGTGGAAATGCCCTTGATATGATAATCATGAACAGACACATACTGGGCAAATCAAAGATATCGCAGAATTAGAAATGTGAGGAAAATATGAAGAAATTATTTGGATGTATATTATCACTTGTTATGGCGGTGATGCTTGTTTTCACACCTGCCGAGCATGTATATGCGCAGGGACTTGGATTAAGTGTCAGCTCAAGCTCTGTAGCTGTTGGAAAAACAGTCAAGGTGACGGTTTCTATGCCGTCAGGATATTTTGGCACTGTAGTTATCTCAAGCTCCGACGAGGGAGTACTGAGTAACGGAGGGGATGGTGTAGCCAATATTGGTGACGCCGCAGGATATCCTACATCGCAGTCATTTTCGTTTACGGCGAAGGCCGTAGGAAGCTGCACTATAAAGGCATATTGTACAGTTGTAGGAGATGCAGAGGGCAACGATGCCGGAGGTACAATTACCGGTGCCAGCACGAAGGTGACGGTAACAAGTGCTTCATCAAACAATGATTCAAACAGCAACAAGGACAACAAGGACAATTCCGGCAGCAATACCGGCAATGACAGCAATGCAAATAAAGATAATGAAAACAAAGAGGAAAAGAAATCCTCAAACGCATCTCTTGGTTCGCTGGTTATCTCAGCAGGTACGCTTTCCCCTGAGTTTTCTGCTGCGACAAAGGATTACACAGCTACAGTAGATTACAGCTGTTCAAGCCTTGCGGTTACAGCAAATCCGGCTGATTCCAAGGCGAGTGTGACATCAGTCACAGGCAATGATTCACTTGAGGTTGGAGAAAATACGGTCAGCGTTGTTGTGACAGCAGAGGACGGCAGCACAAGCACATACAATATAGTTGTTACCAGAAGAGCCGAGGATGATCCGGAGAATGCAGATAAGCAGGATAACTGGAAGAAGTTCGATATAAATGGCACAGAGTGGACTATGGTAAATGACATTCCGGAGGATGTTGTTCCTGAAGGCTTTGAGCACTCAAAGACAGTGATTGACGGACTTGAATACAATACCCTTCGTGGCACCTTTGGTGATATCACGCTTGTGTATTTACAGTCGGAAAGCGGCAATGGGCTTTTTGTATATGATGCAGCACAGAATACAGCATATGAGTTTGTCCGTATCAATTCAGAGTCACATTTTATAGTGGTTTTACTGCCTAAGGTGGATAATGTGCCTGAGGGATATAATGAGATATCGCTCTCTATAGAGGGCAAGGGTGTGGCAACAGCCTACCAGACCAAAGGCGAAAAAAGCGATGATCAGACAAAGGATTTTTACCTCGTATACGCTATGAATGACAATGGTGAGAGTGGCTGGTACACATATGATAGTGTAGATGGCACATATATGAGAACCAAGCTCAGTACACCTACAGTGGCACAGGATGAAAACGATACAACAAAGAGCGAGCTTGTCCCGGGAATTGCCAATAAATATCTTGTTTTAGCTGCAATACTGGTTCTTATTATCATTATTCTGTTACTGTTGCTTATGGTATCAGCTGTGAAAAACAGAAAATATAAGGCAATGGACTATCATGATGACGATGATGATGTAGATGATGCAGCAGAAGATGTATCAAATGAAGCTTTGAAAGAAACAACTGATGAAACTGCGGACGAGATAGCAGATGAGCTGGAAGAAGAGGTTACAGAAGAGCCGTTAGATGAAGTGGCAGAAGAAGCTGCAGAAGAGTCGGTGGATGAAGTGGCAGGAGAAGCTGCAGAAGAGTCGGCAGGTGAAGCCGCAGAAGAAACAGCAGATGAAGCTGTAGAAGAGCCGGCAGATGAAGTCGCAGAAGAAACAGCGGAAGATGTTGCAGATGAGCAAAAGATGGCTACGGATGAAAATATATCAAATGCATCCTATGTCGGAAGAACCGTAGAAATTACACCTGATTCTAAGAAAGCTGTTGAGAATGAAAACTCTGAGTTTGATTTAAAAGACGATTCAAGGCAGGAAAACGTTTCTGACACAGAAAACGATGCTGATGAGGATGCTTTAAAGAATCAGCTTCAAATGGCACTTGATGGCTTTGTCAATGATGGAAATAAGCCGTCTGAGACTATAGACAGCAGTGCAAAGGATGACAATGAGGATGACAGCGAAGATGATGATTTGCAGTTCATCGACTTAAATTAGTGAATATGACTGGAGGATATGACTTGAAACCATATACAAGTAAGGCTAAAAAAGCAATAGATTTGGCTGCACGTATATCAAAGAAAATGAATTACAGCTATGTTGGAACAGAGCACATACTGGCTGGCCTTATAAAAGAGGGCACCGGTGTGGCAGCTGAGGTTCTAACAGCCTGCAATGTGGAATATGATAAGCTTATTTCGATGATTGAAGACCTGATTTCACCGGGGGATAACATCGAAGTGATGGACAGGGATGGCTATTCACCAAGGACACAGAGAGTATTGGAGCGTGCATCGGAGGAAGCCGATAGATTTGAGTGCAATGAGATAGGTACAGAACACTTGCTGATGGCTATAGTACTGCAGGGAGACTGTGCAGCTGCAAGACTTTTAAACACCATGGGTGTTAACAGTCAGAAGATGTTTATAGATATTCTTGGTGCGATGGGTGAGGATCCGTCTGCATACAGGGATCTGATGAAAAGCTACAGTACATCATACAATTCTGCGACTCCTGTATTAGATCAGTATTCCAGAGATTTGACAGATATGGCAGAGGCAGGGCTTCTTGACCCTGTTATAGGCAGAAAAAAGGAGATGGAGCGCGTTATCCAGATACTTTGCCGCCGTGGCAAAAACAATCCATGTCTGATTGGAGAGCCGGGAGTGGGCAAGACCGCTATAGTAGAAGGACTTGCGCAGGATATAGTCAGTGGCAATGTTCCGGATATTCTTTTGGGAAAGAGACTGGTTTCCCTTGATATGTCCGGGCTTGTAGCCAAATCAAAGTATCGTGGTGAGTTTGAGGAGCGTATCAAGAAGGTGATAAGCGAGGTTTCAAATGCCAAAAATGTACTGCTTTTCATTGATGAACTTCACACTATAATAGGTGCAGGAGGAGCAGAAGGCTCGTTAGATGCATCTAACATATTAAAGCCGGCACTTGCCAGAGGCGAGGTACAGGTAATCGGCGCCACTACCATAGAAGAGTACCGCAAATACGTGGAAAAGGATGCTGCGCTTGAGCGCCGTTTCCAGCCGGTGATGGTTGAGGAGCCTTGTGTGTATGAGACAATAGAGATACTCACAGGATTAAAGGGGCTCTATGAAAAGCATCATGGTGTCATCATAACAGATGAGGGTGTGAAAGCAGCAGTAAACCTTTCTGCACGATATATAAATGACAGATTTTTACCTGATAAGGCGATAGACCTGATGGATGAAGCGGCAGCCAGGATAAGGCTTAAGAATCTGACATCATCTGACGAGCTGCTTGCTCTGAAAAAAGAGATAACAGATAAGCAGAACCAGTTGGAAAATGCTTTGTCGAAAGGAGATCTCGCAGCTGCCGGTGCGCTTATGTCAGAAAAGGAAGTGCTTGAAAATAAACAGCAGAAGCTTATCAGAAAGAACCGTCGCACAGGAGCCAAAAATCAGCCTGTAGTCGGCGAAAATGAGATAGCGGATGTAGTATCGGGATGGACCAAAATACCTGTAAATAAGCTTACAGAGTCAGAGGCAGGACGACTTGCAAAGCTTGAACAGATACTTCACAAGCGTGTAATAGGACAGGAGGAGGCTGTTTCTGCTGTCGCAAAGGCAGTCAGACGAGGCCGTGTTGGTTTAAAGGATCCTAAGAAGCCAATTGGCTCATTCCTGTTTTTGGGACCGACAGGAGTAGGTAAGACGGAGGTGTCAAAGGCGCTTGCTGAGGCTGTCTTTGGCAAAGAAGATGCCATGATACGTGTTGACATGTCAGAGTACATGGAAAAGCATAGTGTTTCAAAGATGATTGGTTCACCACCGGGATATGTGGGCCATGAGGAGGGCGGACAGCTCTCGGAGAAGGTCAGACGCAATCCTTTTTCTGTTATACTGTTTGATGAGATAGAAAAAGCACATCCTGATGTGTTCAATATACTTTTACAGGTGCTTGATGATGGTAGAATCACTGATTCACAGGGGCGCACGGTTGATTTCAAGAATACAATAATCATCATGACATCAAATGCAGGAGCTTCTTCTATTATAGAGCCAAAGCGCCTTGGCTTTGGTGCAGGTGATGACGAAAAGCAGGATCACGAGCGTATGAAGAACAGTGTCATGGAGGAGGTCCGCCGTATATTTAAACCTGAGTTTTTGAACCGAATCGACGAGACTATTGTATTTAGAGCTCTCAACAAGGATGACATGAAGCATATAGTGACACTTCTTGTAAAGGAGCTTAAGAAACGCTGTAAAGAACAGCTTGATATAGAGCTCACAGTGCGCGACAGTGCAAAATCCTTTATCGTGGACAAAGCCTATGACAGAAAATATGGCGCAAGACCTCTTAAACGAAAACTTCAGGAGGAGATTGAAGACCGTATGTCAGAGGATATTATTACCGGCAAAATTAAGCGCGGCAATAAGGTAATAATTTCTACGAAAAACAAACAAATTTCATTGACTGTTGAGTAGAATTGGATTTATAATTAATATATCAATATAGCTACGGGAGGATAAAAATGGCTGTAATAAGTGAATTAATCCGTACTGAGGAAAACGGAAAGCTCAGCTTCGGAGATTATACATTGGCTGCAAAGGCAAAACTTGACAATTTTGAGAAGGATGGAGATATCTACAAGGTAAAGACCTTTAAGGAGATTACAAAGCTCGAAAGAAACGGACTCTTTGTATACGAGTCTGTTCCGGGAACAGCGGTTATGGATTTCGAGGAGACTGCTGATACAGTGACATTTACTGTGGAGGGACCTGAGGATGCTCAGATTACTCTTGGCCTTGAAGAGGAGACAGAGTACGAAATTGATATAGCTGGAGCTGTTGCAGGTACTATGAAGACAAATCTCGGCGGCAAGCTCAGCTTAAGCGTAGAGCTTGAGGGTGTTGATTCAGTCGATATCAAAGTATCAAGAAAATAGAGCATATTTTTAGCCCGGTGAAAGCCGGGCTTTTTGTATTTTATAAAGGAGAACAATATGGCAAAAGGAAAGACCTCTGTATTTTTCTGCCAGGAATGTGGTTATGAATCGGCAAAATGGATGGGACAGTGCCCGGCCTGTAAGGAATGGAATACATTTGTAGAGGAAACCGTAGATAAAAAGTCGATAAGTTCGTCGGGAAAAGTAAAAAAAGAATCAAAGGAGGCACAGGTTCTGCCTCTTTCGGCAGTAAAAAGCGAGAAAGAGGAGCGTATAGTGACGGGTATAGCCGAGTTTGACAGAGTACTTGGTGGAGGAATTGTGAGGGGGTCACTTGTGCTTGTGGGAGGAGATCCGGGTATAGGAAAATCCACGCTTCTACTTCAGGTATGCAGGGAACTTTCACAAAAAAAGGTGCCATTACTTTATGTGTCAGGTGAGGAATCCCTGCATCAGATAAAGATGCGTGCCGACAGACTTGGTGATTTTACGGATTCACTGGAGCTTTTATGTGAGACAAGTCTTGATATAGCAAAGGACGTGATTCAACGAAAAAAACCGGAGGTTGTTGTAATAGATTCCATCCAGACTATGTACAATGAGGAGATAGCGTCGGCACCGGGCAGTGTATCACAGGTCAGGGAGACAACCGGAGTGCTTATGCAGCTTGCAAAGACTCTGGGTATTTCTGTTTTTATAGTAGGACATGTGACAAAGGATGGTGCGGTTGCGGGGCCGAGGACGTTGGAGCATATGGTTGATACTGTGCTTTATTTTGAGGGGGACAGGTATGAGTCGTACAGGATACTTAGAGGCGTTAAGAACAGATTTGGTTCGACCAACGAGATAGGCGTATTTGAAATGAAGGCGGAGGGACTTGTCGAGGTGGAAAATCCGTCGGAGTATATGCTTAGCGGTAAGCCCGAGGGAGCATCAGGATCAATTGTCACATGTTCCATAGAGGGAAGCCGTCCGATACTTCTTGAGATACAGGCTCTTGTATGTCACAGCTTTTTTAATAATCCAAGGCGTACAGCAAATGGTACAGATTATAATAAAGTAAATCTACTCATGGCGGTTCTTGAAAAAAGAGCCAACCTGTCACTGTCAGACTGTGACGCTTATGTGAATATAGCAGGCGGTATAAGGATGAACGAACCGGCGATAGACCTTGGGATAGTGCTTGCAATCGCATCAAGCAAAATGGATATTATAGTGCGTGAGGATACCATATGCTTTGGAGAGGTGGGCTTAAGCGGAGAGGTACGCGGAGTTACCATGTCCGAGCAGCGTGTGGCTGAGGCAAAGAAGCTTGGCTTTAAAAAGTGTATTGTTCCCAAAGTGTGTCTTGCAGGAGTGTCGCATATTAATGGAATTGAGATTGTCGGTGTGGCAAATATCAAGGAAGCGATAGAGGCTGTCAGATAGTAATTGTGAGAATTGTATATAATAAACAGACAATTTAGAAAATTTGTGTTTTTTAAGATAGTTTTACTACTTTAATTAATTGCAGAAAATCCGTTGACATATGTGTGCCGGGATGATATTATATCAAAGCTGACTCGCGGGACACATTGAGTTGTAGAGCTTGTGA